>Ga0114938_1000437_pt1 | contig 31537 bp, 26 predicted proteins | sample AshMeaBigSpring_FD_88675 | JGI IMG/M metagenome (GOLD analysis project Ga0114938, IMG submission 88675) | Groundwater microbial communities from Big Spring, Nevada to study Microbial Dark Matter (Phase II) - Ash Meadows Big Spring | ecosystem: Environmental > Aquatic > Deep subsurface >... | reverse complement strand
TTATATCAACAACACACTATCTATCAACACTTTATAACTAATCTCCTACTCCTCTAAGAACTATTCCCGCTTAATTGGGAGTGCAAATGTAATAGCTTTTTCTAAACCACCAAAAAAAAGATTGAAAAAGTGAAAATTATTTTTTCCTATAAAGAAGAATAATACAAAAAGTGCTTGAAATATACTTTCTCTTACATCATTGAAACGTCCATTTAATCTGTGTTTATAAGCATTTGGGTATTGTGAGAAAGAATTTCATCAACGTGTGTAACTAATAGAATTAATTCATTCCTTTTCGATAAATATTTTCAATAAAATAAATTTAGCAATCATGTAAACTCGAAAAATTCACTTTTACTAAAAACAATCCATGTGGAGGCGTACTAAAATTGGCTTTTTGGCAGTTCTGCTCTTCTATAATTTGTTTGAACTGACTGATACTTATACTTTTTCTGCCAACTAAAAGCATTGTACCGACCAATGCACGTACCATTCCTCGTAAAAAACGATTTCCTCTTACAGTATAGATCAGATTTTCATTTTCGAAAATCCATTCTGAGTGGATGAGTTGGCACAAGAAAGTTTTCACTTGCGTATTTTTTTTGGAAAAAGACTGAAAATTATTGTAATCCATTAATATAGATGCTGCTTGATTGAGTAAATCAATATCTAATTGGTATGGATAATACCAAGCAGTTTCGACGTTGAATGGATTTTTAGAAGCAGTTATATAATATTTGTACTCTCGAAAATCTGCACTAAAACGTGCATGAAGTAGATTATTGACAACAATTATATTTTTTACTACGATATCTGAGGGCAGTAAAGCATTGATATTGTAAACATGTTGATTCTTTAACTCTACTTCTGTGTCAACGTGAAAATAATTTTGCAACGCATGTACTCCTGCATCTGTTCGAGAAGAACAAGTAAATTGAAATGGTTGTTTATAAAATATCTGAAATGCCTCCTGCACTTTAGACTGAATGGTTGTAGCGTTGTTTTGCACTTGAAAACCACTATACCTAGTACCTTTATAAGATACTTCAATAAAATATCGCTGCATTACTGTTGTACCTTTCTAAATTGGGAAATTATACTTGGATCTGAAAACTGGTTTTCAAGCGTAGCAAAATTTTTACTATCGTATATATATAGTTTGGCCGAAAGAAAAAATTGCAGCCTGTTTTGTTGGTTGATAAACAACACTCCTATATTCTTAATTTGCTCTGTTGAAAAGCATTTTTCTTTTACTGCTTTGTTACCTACTATTAACATGTCTGTTTCAGAGTTGGCAGCGGCCATTTGTAATCTTAATTTTCTAAAATCTTCTTCGGTAGCTAAAATGCAATTTTGTGTTGCATCAATTGGTTTGATTTGTTTGGGAGATTTTGGAATTAAAATGGTTATGGTATCTTCTATACCATTCATTTTGTCAATATAAGTTTCGTTAATGCCATCAGCTGTAATTGAAGTTGTTGTTTTTTTTATGATAGATTTTTCCACCGAACTATTTGAAATTGATAAATTTAAAACCGTATCGGATGATAATACATTACTTGAAATAGAGTCACCTTCACTAACTATATTGAATGTAAGTAGATTCACTAATTGCCAACGATTATCCATTGCTTGCTTTAACACAAATCCATGATCTATATTATTTATAGGAATAAAGAAATTTTGTTCAGCATAATCGTTGCGTGGAAAACCAACTTGAAGTTTATACACTTGATTTTTTAATTGTGGAATGATGAGATAACCACCATTTGCTGCACTAAAAATATTTTTATTTAACACAACATAAAATGGCTGCTTATTTTCAGACTCGATATAAATATAATGATTGGATTGTGCAGATACAAGTTGTACCAAACAAAGTGTACTAAAAATGAGATACAATATAACCTTCATGTAATTCTAAGTTGATTCTACAAACTTAGCATAAATTTAAAAAAGGATATTTTTTTTGAAAACGCTAACAACTTCTCTACACATTCGTCTATTATCTTTACTTTTCATAAAATTAATTGCATGAAGAAACTTTTTTTAGCAATCGGAACATTTTGCACAATAGTAGTTGCTGCTCAACCAGTGAAAAACGAAGGTTGGAAAAAAATTTACCGATCATTTGTAACAAAAACCAACGATTTGGTGCACACAAAGCTTGAAGCTAAATTCGATTACAGCAAGTCTTACTTAAATGGTAAAGCATGGCTAACGCTGCAACCACATTTTTATTCAACCGACAGTTTGCATCTTGACGCAAAAGGTATGACCATTAATTCGGTTGAAATTGTGAATGCAAAAGGTAAAACACCGCTAAAGTATAATTACGATGGCTACGTTTTAGCAATTAAATTAAACAAACAGTTCAAAGGAGGTGAAAAATACACTGTTTACATAGATTATGTTGCAAAACCAGATGAATTTAAAGCAGAGGGAAGTGCAGCAATTACCGATGCCAAAGGTTTATATTTCATCAATCCTAAAGGAGAAGATAAAACAAAACCTACACAAATTTGGACACAAGGAGAAACAGAAGCTACAAGTGTTTGGGTGCCTACAATAGACAAACCCAATCAAAAAACAACTTCTGATTTTTATCTAACCGTACCATCTAAATATGTAACGCTTAGCAACGGAAAACTTGTTTCACAAGTAAAAAAAGCAGATGGAACAAGGGTAGATAATTGGAAGATGGATCAGCCACATGCACCTTATTTATTTTTTATTGGTGTAGGCGATTATGCCATTGTAAAAGATACCTATAAAGGAAAAGAAGTAAGCTATTATGTAGAGAAAGAATACGAAAAAGTTGCTCGTAAAATTTTTGGTAATACACCAGAAATGATGAAATATTTTAGTGAAAAAGTTACTGGCGTTGATTATCCTTGGATAAAATATGCTCAAATAGTTGGTAGAGATTATGTAAGTGGTGCAATGGAAAATACTACTGCTACTTTACACCAAGAATCTGCTCAGCAAAATGCAAGAGAATTGGTAGATGGTAATGGATGGGAAAGCACCATTGCTCATGAACTGTTTCACCATTGGTTTGGAGATTATGTTACCGCAGAAAGTTGGAGTAATTTAACTGTAAATGAAAGCTTTGCAAATTATAGCGAAACTTTATGGGATGAATATAAAAAAGGGGCAGATGCTGCTGCTGACCAAAACTATACCGATATGGTTGGTTATTTGAATAGTAGAAGCGAAACAAAAGATTTGGTTCGTTTTCATTATGCAGATAAAGAAGATATGTTCGATGCAGTAAGCTACAATAAAGGAGGAAGAATCTTGCACATGCTTCGTCACTATGTTGGTAGCGATGCATTTTTCAAATCGCTAAACGTGTACTTAACAACTAACAAATATGGAACAGGTAATGCACATAAATTGCGTTTAGCATTTGAAGAAGTAACAGGAAAAGATTTAAATTGGTTTTTTAACCAATGGTATTTTGGAAGTGGGCATCCAAAAGTTGAAATCAATTATGGTTATGATGCTGAAAAACAAATAGCTTCTGTGTATATTAAACAAACACAAACTGGCGATAAAACATTTAAACTTCCAATTGACGTTGATATTTATCATGGATTTGAAAAGAAAAGAGTAACCGTTTGGATGGAAAACAAATCTGATACATTTCATTTTCCAGTAAAATCAAAACCAGATTTGATCAATATTGATGGCGATAAAATTATGCTTTGGGAGAAAAAAGACAATAAAATAACAGCAGAATTTATTCATCAATATAAATATGCTGGCAATTTCTTAGATAGAAGAGAAGCAATAGATCATTGCAGTAGAAACAAAAAAGAAACTGCAGCTTTTGATTTATTAAAATTAGCTTTAAAAGATCCTTATTTCAAGTTAAGAAATAGAAGTGCACTACAAATTGGTGAAGGTGCTAATGAAGAAATTTTGAGTCAAATCGAAAAAATGGCATCTACCGATGTAAATAGATTAAGTCGCTCAGTTGCTATTGATGTTTTGGCTAAAACAAAAAATAAAAAATACGCTGCTCTATACTTAAATGCTGTTAACGATAGTTCTTATACTGTTGCAGGTGCAGCATTAGATGCTTTGGCAATGATTGATGAAGAAAAAGCAATCAGTCTTTTACCAACTTTACAAAAAGATGCAAAAGGCAGATTAAAAAATAGTGTTGAAGCAGTTGCTATTTTAACAAAAGGCGATGCCGACTTTGAGCAAATGCATAAAGATTTTGAAGCTATTACAGGATTGCAAGAGAAGTTTAACGCAATGGGTAATTTTATTGATTTTCTTGCCAAAGTTAATAACACTGCTAACTTTAAAAAAGGTATAGATGCAGTTATTGCATTTAGAGAAAAAGTAGCACAATATGGTGTTGCTCCTCAAATAAATGCTGCATTAAACGAAATGGCTGCTAAAAAAGAAGCCAACAAAGCAAAAGCACCTAGTGCAACCGAATTAGAAGTACAATTGAACTATGTAAAAGAAAAAACCAAGTAAAATAACATTTTGTTAATACACAAAAAGGTACATTTCAATATTATGGAATGTACCTTTTTTTATGCTTAAAACCCTTGTAAACAGTACACTTTAGCTATTTTTTTAGAAAATTTAATTTGTACAATAAATTGATTTTAAAAATTGCTTTAACATTTCTTTATATATTTTTTGATGAATTGCTTGTAACATTTGGAGAACTTATTCGTACTAACGCTTCAAAACAACTTTCATGAGAAAACAATTTTACCTATTGGTAATAACCATTACCTTATTTACACTTCAAAGTTTTTCACAAGTAAAAAACAAAGTTTCTGGTACAGTTCAAGACAATTCAAACAAGCCTGTTGCATCTGTTACTGTAGCTTTATTAAACGCAAAAGATAGCAGTTTAGTGAAAGCAGATGTTTCGGATAAATCTGGAAATTTTGAAATTACTACAACTGCTAGTGGACAATTTTTAATAAGTTTTACCATTATTGGCTACGAAAAAAAATATACGAGTCCATTAGAATTGAAAGATGGGAAAAGCATTAATTTACCAACTACAACACTCGTTGTTGCAGCTACTAAACTGCAAGAAGTTTCTGTAACGTCACGTAAACCAATGATTGAAATAAAGGCTGACAAAACAGTTTTTAACGTAGAAAATAGTATTAATGCAACTGGTAGCAATGCCTTAGAGTTGTTGCAAAAAAGCCCTGGATTACAAGTTGATAATAACGATAATATTAGCATGAAAGGAAAAACAGGGGTAAGAGTGTATGTTGATGGAAAAATGATGCAATTAGATACAAAAGATTTGGCTGCTTATTTAAAAAGCATCAATAGTAACGATGTTGAAGCTATTGAAATGATTAGCAATCCTAGTGCTAAATACGATGCTAGTGGTAATGCAGGCGTTATTAATATTCGTTTAAAGAAAAACAAAAAATATGGCACCAATGGTAGTACAAATCTTGGCTTTACACAAGGAATTACTCCAAAAGGAAATGGCTCTGTAAACCTAAACTACAGAGATAAAAAAGTAAATATCTTTAGTAATGTAAGTGGAGGAACAGGTGTTTACGAAAATGGCATGTATTTATATCGTATTCAAAACGATACCATTTATGATCAAAAAAGTACCAATAGAAGCAACGATAAAAATATTAATGCGAAAGTTGGAGCAGATTTTTTCATTAACTCAAAAAGCACTTTAGGGGTTATGGTAAGAGCAGGATTTTCTGATAATGATTGGACAAGTAGAGGCTCTACTCCTATTTACTACAAGCCAACTAACACTTTTATTAAAAATTTAGAAGCATTTAATACAATTCCACAAACTAGAACCAACATTAACGGAAACGTAAACTATCGTTATGCCGATACGAGTGGAAGAGAATTAAATATTGATGGAGATTACGGAATTTTTAGAGGTAAAGGAAATAGCTATCAACCCAATTTTTATTATGGTAACACCAATAATTTATTGTATAGTGTAATTAATAAAAACTATACACCTACTGATATCGACATTTATACATTAAAAGCTGATTATGAAATGAATAAATGGAAAGGAAAATTAGGTATGGGAATGAAATTTTCTTATGTAAAAACTACCAATACTTTCGATTTCTTCAATGTAATAAATGGAGCAGATGTTAAAATATTAGACCGTAGCAACAGCTTTACTTACACAGAAAATGTAAACGCAGCCTATATTAATTATCAACGTCAATTGAATGAGAAATGGAGTTTACAAACTGGTTTAAGATTAGAACAAACCAATAGTGAAGGCGACCTTACAAGAGCTGATGGTTTAGTACAATCAGACAATAATGTAAAGCGTAGTTATTTAGACTTTTTTCCCAGTGCAGCCCTTACTTGGAACATGAATAAAAAACATACTTTAAACATTACGTACAGCAGAAGAATAGACAGACCTAGTTACCAAGATTTAAACCCATTTGAAAATAAATTAGATGAATTAACCTATGAAAAAGGAAACGCTTTTTTACGTCCTCAATATACCGATAACGTAGAACTTACACACACATTCATGGGCTTTTTAAATACATCAATTGGCTATAGTTATGTAAAAGATTATGCTACACAAGTAACAGATACTGCTAATAAAAATGCAACATTTGTTCAGCAAAAAAACCTTGCTACACAACGTATTTTTAGCTTTAACGTAGGTGCTCCATTGCCTATTAAAAGTTGGTGGAATGGTTATGCAAATGTTTGGTACAACTATCAAATATTTAAAGGAAGCATCAATAACAAACCTGTAGAAGTAGAAATTCCTATGTATGGTGCTTATATGCAACACACTTTTACTTTAGGAAAAGATTATACAGCAGAAATGAGTGGATGGTTTAATGGCCCTAGCATTTGGGGGGCAACTTGGAAAACAAGACCACAAGGTGGATTAGACTTAGGTGTTCAAAAATTATTGATGAAAAAGAAAGCTACTTTAAAACTGAGTGTTACAGACATTTTATTTACATCACCTTGGAAAGCTAAAAACGATTTTGGTGGATTATTTGTAGATGGTGGTGGTAATTGGGAAAGTAGAACATTGCGTTTAAATTTCTCTTACCGTTTTGGTAGCAATCAAATTAAATCTGCTAGACAAAGACAAACAGGTTTAGAAAGTGAAAAAAATAGAATTAAAGGAGGAAGTTAATTCAACAACTTAAAACAACACATATTTCAAAAACGCCTTCACAAAATCGAAGGCGTTTTTGTTTTCTAGCTCCAATACTTACGTTATAGTATTAGTACTACAAAAAAAATACTTTTTTTACAAGCACCTTTTCTAAGTACAAGCTGCAATTTTGCTATGTCAGTTATACTGATTTATTAGTTTTCGTTCAGGGGTAAGCCTGTGGATTTTTCACAGGCTTTTTTACAAAAAAATATTTGTACATACAAATAGCATGATTATATTTGCAATCCAATTGGTTTACAACAATGATGAAAACAACTGACAGTAAATATTGCAAATGCCTCTACTTTACCACCAATGCTTTGGCTAGAAAAGTAGAAAAATTGGCAATTGAAAGTTGGAAACCTGTTGATTTATCACCTAGCCATGCCTATTTGTTGATGATGGTATTAGAACAACCAGGATTACAACCAGGATGTTTAGCTAATCATTTACAATTAAGTCCAAGTACCATTACCAGATTAATTGAAAAATTAGAAGAAAAAAGCTTAGTTATTCGCACCTATGAAGGTAAAATAACCAATGTTTTCCCTTCAGAAAAAGCAAAACTATTGTCGCCAGATTTACACAAATGCGTTCAACATTTCAATAATCAATATTCCCATATTTTAGAAAAAGATGAAATAAAAGCAATGGTAAGCAGTATGGGCACACTTGCAGATAAGCTAGCAACTTAATTTTTTTAACCAAATATTTGTATATACAATAATAATCAAAATCAAAAAATCATGAATTATGTAATTACTGGCTCTATTGGCCACATCAGCAAACCCATTGTAGAGCAATTAGTAGCAAAAAAACACAACGTTCGTGTTATTACTAGCTCAGAATCAAGAAAATCTGAAATTGAAGCTTTAGGCGCAACTGCATTAATTGGTTCAGTTAGTGACGCTAGTTTTATTAATAATGCGTTTACAAATGCAGATGCTGTTTATTTAATGATTCCGCCAAAATGGGCTGTTACCAATTGGTTTGAGTATCAACAACAAGTAGCAGAAAATTATATTGCTGCTATTATTAAAAATAACATTAAAAAAGTAGTACTCTTAAGTAGCATTGGTGCACACATGCCTAATGGTGCTGGACCAATAGATGGTTTGGGCTATTTAGAAGAAAAACTAGTAGCATTAACAAATGTTGATACACTTGCACTTCGTCCATCCTATTTTTTCTATAACCTGCTTAGCATGATTCCACTTATAAAACAAGCCAACATTATTGGAAGCAATTTTGGAGGAACAGAAAAACTTGTTTTAGTAGATACAGATGATATTGCCGCTGTAGCTATTGATGCGCTTTTAAAACTTAATTTTAATGGATTTAATACTCAATATATTGCTAGCGATGAAAGAGAAACTAGCGAAATTGCTTCAATTTTAGGTACTGCTATTGACAAACCAAACTTATCATGGGTAGTTTTTAACGACGAGCAAAATTTACAAGGTTTGTTAGGTGCTGGTTTAAGTAATACCATAGCTGAAGGCTACACACAAATGGGAAAATCAATAAGAGAGGGACATATTCAAGCAGATTATTGGAAGAATAGACCAAGCTTAGGTAAATTAAAATTAGAAGAATTTGCAGAGCGTTTTGCATTGGCTTACAAAAATAGCTAAACCAATTTTATATAAAGAATTTGTAGTATTAGAATTCGACAAAAAAGGTTAATGAAAATTATTTCATTAGCCTTTTTTTCTGAAAGATAATTTGGGTAAAATGACTTTAATAATCTGATTTTAAAGTTTTCAAAAAAATTGCTCTCTAGGTTTAAAAACTATTTGTAAATCTTAGAAGAAAAAAATTATTGATGCATAAAAAAAGAGAATCAACATAGTTGATTCTCTTTTTGTCGGGAAGACAGGATTCGAACCTGCGACCCCCTGGTCCCAAACCAGGTGCGCTACCGGCCTGCGCTACTTCCCGTTTGGTGGAAATTAAAAATCCCAAATTAAGAGCGGTGAGGAAGGGATTCGAACCCTTGGTACAGTTTAACCCGTACGGCAGTTTAGCAAACTACTGATTTCAGCCACTCATCCACCTCACCGTCCTTATCTCATTTCAGAGAGGGGTGCAAAAATAGGGATGCAGCTTGAAATACCAAAGAAACTTGTGAAAAAATTAAAATTATTTTTTATCGTGGCTCTTAAATTGTGGTAATTGCTGCTGTTTTTGTTGTAGTACAAGAGTGCGACGCAACTAGAGTTGAATATAGATCTACAGATGGGCTCATAAAAAAACATCCACTATTCGTTTGTATAGAAATTGTGGATGTTTGAATTATAAAATGAGCCGCAATATTACATAGAAGCTAACTGCACTTTTTGAGTGAGTTCCATTACATTTTCTCTAAAAATAGAATCAGTATCCATTAAATCTTTTACTGTTTGGCAAGAGTGGATAACGGTTGTGTGATCTCTTCCACCAAAGTGTTCACCAATTGTTTTGAGTGAATTTTTTGTGAATGCTTTTGCTAAATACATGGTAATTTGTCTAGCCTGTACAATTTCTCTTTTACGAGTTTTTTGTAGCAATTTATCGTAGCTAACAGCAAAATATTCACAAACCATTTTTTGAATGGCATCGATAGTAATTTCTTTGCTACTTGTTTTTACAAAATTGCGTAATACTTTTTTGGCAAGTTCTAAATCTATTTCTTTTCTATTGAGTGATGATTGTGCCAATAATGAAATTAATGCACCTTCTAATTCTCGAATGTTGGTATTGATGTTGTAAGCAACATATTTTACTACCTCTTTGCTCATATCTAACCCATCATTTTTCATTTTGCGTTCTAAAATTTCGATACGAGTTTCGTAGTCTGGCAATTGAATGTCGGCACTTAAACCCCAACGAAACCTGCTTAATAAACGCTCTTGCAATCCATCTAAGTCTTTTGGTGCTTTATCGCTTGTTAGCACCAATTGCTTGCCGCTTTGATGTAAATGATTGAAAATGGCGAAAAATGCATCTTGGCTTTTTTCAGCTCTTGCAAAAAATTGAACATCATCGATGATTAGTACATCGATTAACTGATAAAAGTGAATGAAGTCGTTGATGGCATTATTGCGACTATGATCTTGAAATTGATTGATGAATTTTTCGCTGCTAACGTATAAAACTACTTTATTAGAATGTAATCTTTTTACTTCGTTACCAATTGCTTGGGCTAAATGCGTTTTTCCCAAACCAACTCCTCCATAAATAACAAGTGGATTGAAAGAATTGGCTCCTGGTTTTTCAGCAACCGTTTTTCCTGCACGTCTAGCAACACGATTGCTATCACCTTCAACATAGCTATCGAATGTATATATATGATTTAACTGAGGATCGATTTGCATTTTCTTTAATCCTGGAATCACAAATGGATTTTTAACAGGATTGTCGATTACCAAAGGGAAATTCATTTCGTTGTGGCTAAATGTTTTTGGGCCACCTGTAGGTATATCCATGCTACCGCTTCTTCCATTTCCACTGTCTACCATTATTCTATATTCTAAACGTGCATCTTTACCTAATTCACGTTTTAAAGTTTTTGCTAACAAGTTTACATAGTGCTCTTCTAAATATTCATAAAAGAATTGACTAGGAACCTGTATCATTAATACATTTCCTTTCAATTCTACAGGAGTAATTGGTTCGAACCAAGTTTTAAAATGTTGCCATTCTACTATATCCTTGATAATTTTTAAGCAATTAGTCCATACGTTTTCAGCCGTTTTAACAACAGTGGTAGCCATGATTTTTTAAACAAGTTCTTAGTTTGATTTAAAGTTGTTTTCTCTGCCTAGTTTTAAAAGGATTTTGGGTTATTCACAAAACTGTATAAAAAGTTTTATCGGACTGCGAATATGTACACTTTATGTTGAAAAAAAAATTTTTTATTCTCTTGGTTTTCTCTCAATAACTACAGTATGGGCTTTCAGGAGATTTTTCTTTTTTAAATTGTCAAAATTATAGTCTAATCTACCCAACTGAATGCCTCCCCACCCTACTTGATTTACCAAAGTATCGCCACCATTTTTATTTGTATACTTTTTTGGTTCGGTAAAAAAGCGGTGTGTATGCCCACCAATAATTAAATCTATATCATAATTTTCTTTTGCCAAAACTTCATCACTTATTTTATCATCGTCGTATTTATCGCCTAAATGAGATAAACAGATGATTAAATCGCATTTTTGTTTTTTTAAGAAGGCAGTAGTTGTATTGGCACAGTCTATCGGATCTTTATATATCGTATTTCCTGCTAAACTATCTGGAACAAGCCCCTTTAATTCAATACCTACACCAAATACTCCTACTTTAATATTTCCTTTTTGAAAAATTTTGCAAGGCATCGTTTTACCTGCCATAGGCGTATTTGAAAAATCGTAATTACAGTTTAACACAGGAAAATTTGCATGTTTTAATTGAGTAGCAAAATTTTCTAATCCTGCGTCAAAATCATGATTTCCCATAGTACAAGCATCATAGCCCATAAGGCTCATTGCTTTAATTTCTGGCTCGCCTTTATAAACGTTGAAATAAGGAGTTCCTTGAAAAATATCTCCTGCGTCTAGTAATAAAACATGCTCTGTTTCTGAACGAATTTGTTTAATAATTTCTGCTCTTGCAGCAACACCACCTAGTCCTGCATTTCTACTTCCATCCATAGGAAAAGGCTCTAGTCTGCTATGAACATCATTGGTATGTAAAATGGTTAAAGAACCTAGACCACTAGACATTTTTGCAGCTTTTAAACCTAAGTTAGCAGCCATTATAGATGCACCGGTAAAAAGTGATTTTTTTACAAAAGACCTTCGACTATTCGTTTGCATAGGTTATTCTTTTTTCGGTTTTTGTATCGATTGATTTTCCGTTTTCAGTTTGTTGTTTTGTATAAGCAATCAAAGCATCTCTTAACAAATAACCTTGATTGATTTGAGGAATTGATTTTAGTTGTTTTACATCATCGCCTCCATTAGCAATGTAGTCAGAGTTTGCGATTGTATACACAGTATTTGCATCTAAAGGTTTACCATTTATGAAAACATTAATTGCCTTTTTTCCATTAATATTCATGGTTACACCACTCATTGGCCATCCATTTTTTTCAGCTACATGATTTAAGAAAGATTGCAACGTATCGCCTCTAACTTTTTGTAGAACAATCAAGTTATCAAAAGGCATCAATTCAAAAATTTTTCCTACAGTAATATCACCTTTTGGCAAGTACGATCTAATTCCACCATAGTTAATAAAAGCAGCATCTACAGGCATTTTAAATACTTGTGATGCCATTTCTTTCATAGCATCGGTCATATAATTACCCAATCCACTTTCAGGCTGTTTTTTTACCAATCCATCGGTTGAAAAACCAATTATGGTATTCATGGTTTTGTTAATACTATCGGTATAAATCTGTAACATTTTTACAACAGCACTATCTTTTTTGGTATCTTTTGTAATTCTATAACCACCATGAGATACTACAATATTTTGCCCCCACAAAAATCCGTTTGAGAAAAAACACAAAACAATAGAACAAAGAAGGATTTTATTACGATACATGTACATTATGCTTTATGGAGTGGAAGATACAATTTTTAGAATGCGAAAATTATTTTTTTTGATTAAAAAAAGCATTATTTATCTATTACATTTACCGCCAAAACAATAAAAAATATGAGCTACGAAATTACTGGCAAGCTAGCAGCGAAAATGGATACAGTGCAACGTACAGAAAGCTTTAAAACAAGAGAATTTGTGATTGAAAAAAGTGAAGATATTGGTGGAAGAATAATCACCAATTATGTTAAGTTTCAATGTGTACAAGACAAAACGAGTTTATTAGATAGATATCAAATTGGTGATGATGTAAAAGTTCAGTTTAATATAAAAGGCAGTAAATGGAGTAAGGATGGAAGAGAAGGTTATATTACGAATTTAGATGCTTGGAGAATTGAAACTATTAAACTTGGTCAACAACAAGAAGCAATTGATACTACCGATTATAGTACAATGCCTCCTCAAGCTGAGCCGGTTGATGATCTACCATTTTAAAAACAAATAATTAAACATTAATTTGCACAGGAAGTACACCATACTTCCTTTTTTTATTTTTTAGGATAAATACCTAACTTCATGCAACAACAAGTAATTTTAAAGCTAACACCTGCAGATGCTGCAAACCCAACTATTATTCAACAAATGTTGGCAGCAACCTTAAGTATACCAACCAATACAATTACCGGATTTTATATTGTTAAAAAAAGTATAGACGCAAGAAGTAAACAACAAGTTTGGATAAACTTAACCATACAAACTTTTGTAAACGAACCATTTGTGAATAGAACTTTACAAACCATTCATTTTCCCAACGTAACTAAAGCAAACCACAAAGTAATTGTAGTAGGTGCAGGGCCAGCAGGTATTTTTGCAGCTTTACAATTGATTGAAAAAGGTATTCAACCCATTATTATCGAACGTGGTAAAGATGTACGTGCAAGAAGAAGAGATTTAGCAGCTTTAAATAAAGAAGGAATTGTAAATCCTGAAAGTAATTATTGTTTTGGTGAAGGAGGAGCAGGCACTTACAGCGATGGAAAACTATATACAAGAAGTAATAAAAGAGGTGATATAAATAGAATTTTAAACTTGTTTGTACAATTTGGTGCAGAGGAAAAAATTTTAATTGAAGCCCATCCTCATATTGGAACCAATAAGCTACCACAAATAATTACAGCAATGAGAGAACAAATAATTAGCTGTGGTGGGCAGGTATTATTTGAAACTAAATTGATAGATTTTATTATTGAAAAAGATGCCATAAAAGGAATTGTTACAGCAGATGGAAATGAAATAAAAGCCCATGCTGTTATTTTAGCTACAGGACATAGTGCAAGAGATGTATTTGAATTATTTTATCGTAAAAAAATACATATTGAAGCCAAACCTTTTGCTTTAGGAGTACGCATTGAACACCCACAAGCTATTATTGATGCAGCACAATATCATTGCATTACAAGGGGTGAATATTTACCACCAGCTTCGTATAGTTTGGTAGAACAAGTGCATGGCAAAGGTGTATTTAGTTTTTGCATGTGTCCTGGTGGAATTATAGCACCTGCTGCTACCAATGCTCAAGAGTTGGTTGTAAATGGTTGGAGCCCTAGCAAAAGAAATAACATTTTCGCTAATAGTGGAATGGTTGTTTCCGTAGAGCAAAAAGATGCACTTGATAGTTTTAAAAAATTGAAAGAATTTAAACACATTACTGCTGATAATCCGCTATTGATGATGCATTTTCAACAAATGGTTGAAGTAAATGCTTACAAAGCTGGTGGCGGTAAATTTGTTGCACCTGCACAAAGAGTAGTAGATTTTTGTAACAATAAAAAAAGCCAAAGTTTACCAGAATGCTCTTATTTGCCTGGTATTTCTACTGTTGAAATGCAAGAAGTGCTTCCAAACTTTATTGCTAGTCGCTTACAAGAAGGAATAAAAATGTTTGGTAAAAAAATGAAAGGTTATTATACCAATGAAGCCATTGTAGTTGCAACAGAAAGCAGAACATCATCACCCGTAAGAATACCTAGAGACGCAACAAACTTGCAACATACTCAAATTAAAAATTTATATCCATGTGCTGAAGGTGCTGGCTATGCTGGCGGAATTGTTAGTGCTGCTATGGATGGTGAAAAAGTTGCTGCAATTATTGCAAACAATTTATTGTAGTTTCTTTTTCAATTTAATTTTCGCTTGTAATTAACGTTTCTTCAATTTGCTTTGATTTTTCAATAACATCTCTTAAAACCAAATCTAACGATTGAGATGCTTCTTGTAAAAAGCCTATTATTTTCAGCTTTTCTTCTTCACTCAGCTCTTTATTTTGTAACAGATGTACCAATCCTAAAATATTGGATAACGGAGCTCTAACTGAGTGTGCTGTTATAAATGTTATTTCTTTTAGCTGTATATTCTGTTGTTTTACTTTATCTGCATGTGCATTTGTTTTATTGCGTTGAGCCACTAATACATGTTTCATTTTAGTGTCATACACCACAGCTATATATGCAAAAACAGCACATAATAAAATTGCCGTAACTGAATTAACAATAAATGCATTTTTTGCTAAATCAACTGAAATGTATTGGAATTTACTATTTGGCTTTGCTAAAAAAATGCAAATACAAAAAGACAATATGGTAAATATAAATGAATATAAAATCTCATTCTTTTTGTCATTGGCATCAATTAACATAAATGTCATTACTAAAAACAATGGAAAGAAATACAAATATGCACCTGTTGATAATCCTTCTAAGAAAGTATAACCGATAAATAAAATATTGAATAGTATAATTGCAGCTATGTTGATGTAACGTTTATAGCCTGCTAGCACACTTGAGGCAATGATCAACATGACCAATGCACCAAAAACACTACACAAAGAAGATAAATACAAACCTTTAATCCAATCGAAAAAAGCGTAAACAGAAATCACCAACAGGGCAATCATACTTAACAACAAGGTTCTCTGAGAAATTCCTTTTAAAATAACTGGGTGATCCATTTCAATGGATTTAAAAATTTTTCATAGATTGGTTTACATTGCAAGTATAAGTATAATTTACTACTTACAATAGCCGTTTGCATATACATTTTAAATAGATTTGAGTAATTTTCAACTTATCTCAATTCAACAGCATACAACATCATGGAAACATATTCGATACCAACACAAGTTTCTATTGGTCATGTTCATTTGAAAGTGTCAGACTTAGATAAATCACTTGCCTTCTATGTAGATCTTTTAGGATTTTCAATAAAGCAAAAAATGGGTACACAAGCCGCTTTCATAGCAGCAGGCAATTATCATCATCATATTGGATTAAATACATGGTATAGCAAAAATGAACCACCTGCTTCTACAAAATCGCCAGGCTTGTTTCATGTAGCCATTTTATATCCTACTCGTAAAGATTTGGCAGTAATTTTAAAAAGATTGATAGACAACAAATATCCACTTACTGGAGCGGCAGATCATGGTGTATCTGAAGCATTGTATTTAAATGATATTGATGGAAATGGAATTGAATTGTATTGGGATAAACCACAAGAAAAATGGCCAATCGACGAAAATGGCAATCTACAAATGGTTACTGAAAGATTAGACATTGACAATTTATTGCAAGAGCTTCATAAATAAAATAAAGTGGCTAATACATATTTTCAGTTTAAAGAATTTATTATTCATCAACAAAAAACAGCGATGAAGGTAACAACTGATGCTTGTTTGTTTGGTGCATGGTTGGCTAATACACTTCCTGCATTTGATGAAAAAATTAAATGTTTAGATATTGGTGCAGGAACGGGTTTGCTTTCATTGATGTGTGTACAAAAACATCCAACTGTTTATATAGATGCAATTGAAATAGATGCTCTTGCTGTTGAAGAAGCAACAGAAAATGTAAGACTATCAAAATGGAATCAGCAAGTAAATGTTGTACAAACTTCTATACAAACATTTAAACCAAATACCAAGCATTCCTATCAATGGATTATTAGTAATCCACCCTTTTACGACCATGATTTGAAAAGCCAAAACGACCAGCGTAATTTGGCACATCATAGCACAGCATTAAGTTTAGAAACACTAGTAGATTGTATTGATTATCAATTGGCAAATAATGGATATTTTGCAGTGTTATTACCACATGTAAGAAGTGAATATTTTATACAAATTGCTGAGCAAAAAGGCTTGTACATTCAACAACTAGTTCAAGTGAAGCAAACCGAAAAACATGCCTATTTTAGAACCATGTTTTTGGGAGGAAAAGTAAAAGCTACTAACCTTCAAACTTCTGAAATTACAGTTAAAATAAACAATGAATACAGCCAATCATTTATTCAATTATTGAAAGATTATTACTTGCACTTGTAGGTTTTACATATTCCGTTATTCTTCGTTTACCCATTCTTCTAAATACCTAAATCTACTAGTTAAATGCCCATTATAAGCAATCGTTGCATTCTTAATAATGCTGCCTTTGTTTGCAAATAAATCTTCTAAAACATATTTAATGAGTTGTTCACCAAAATAGCTACTTGCGTCTCTTGGCAACTCATTGGGCAAATTGCCTACAGCAATAATATCAATGTTATCTTTTAAAAAAGAAGTTGTTTTTGAATGTGAAGTTTTATCAATTCCATATACAGGATTTTCAATGGTTTGATCACCCAAGTTTATAGGAATCGATCCGTTTTTATCATCTGTAATATCTGCAATTACTTGAATTTTAAATTGATTATTTACATCTGATTTTTCGAATAATCTAGGTATATTTTTATCCCAATAAACACCATTCATCAATATATCTGTACAAGATAAATACGGAAGAAAACAACTTTTATATTCTGTTGGATTTGCATGAAAATGCTCTCTTTTATAAGTATTCAAATATCGATGAGTATATAGTTCAGCCCCTTTTAAATGCACATAAACCGGATACGAAAATTGTTTTTTTAAATATACATCTGCTTCCACTTGCTTTACACCCATCAAATTCATTACTTCAATAATTCCATGTGCAACTCTTCCACTACCTGTAACGGCAATTTTAATATTGGGTAATTTTAATCCAAAATAATGACGAATTAAAGACATGTAATCTTTGCATTCAAATACTCGTGGCAAATAAAACTCACTTGTTCTTTTGCCATAAGCCCAAATACCATTATGAGCCCCTACCACACCTGCAAAAAAGCCGAATCCAATAATTCTTTGACCATCCTCATGCTCTAAGCATTCATAATCAATCAAAGTAATTTTTTCTTGTAAAATAGTTTGTAACAGTTGTTTATTGTAAGGTTGTTTTTTTCTTGTATGTGAAAAAAAAACGTATTGCTTTTGAGGAATTAATGCTGATGCAGGCACTTCTTTTATACCCATCAAAATATCACAATGAGTAATAGAATCTAACACTTCAATTCCAACATCTGTGTATTCTTGATTCGAAAAACAACGATTTTCCGAAGCCTCTACTACTATTTTTACCCCCCACTTTTTTTGAATAAAATCGCATTGAGTAGGTGTAAGGGCTACCCTATTATCGGTTGGCACTTTTTGTTCTTTTATTAAACCTACACAAATCATAGATACATCAATTTTGGATAAGCAATTTAACCACAAAAAAGCATTAGCCTAAACATTTGCGTTAAAGCTTTTGTAAAGTATATGTTCTGTATTTGAATATAAATGCCATTTTGGCGAATAAAAAAAATTAGTTTTGTTGCATGAATTATTTCGAACTTTTTGAAATTCCTGTTTCATTGATGCCATCGATGGCAACGATTAGAAAAAAATTTTATACACTGAGTAGGCAATATCATCCTGATTTTTTTTCACATGCAAGTGAAGAAGAACAGGCACAAGTTTTAGAAACTTCTGCATTCATAAACAAGGCTTACAAAACCTTAAACAACCAAGAAGAAACAATTAAATATGTTTTGGAATTAAAAGGTTTGTTAGAAGTAGATGAAAAATACCAACTACCATCAAATTTTTTAATGGAAGTAATGGATATTAACGAAAGCTTGATGGATGCAAAAACTGAAGGAAATAACGAATTAATAAAAAAAGCTACAGAGCAAGTAAGAGAACTACAAAATACAATTTATGAAGCTGTTCAGTCTATTTTGGAGCATTATGAAGAAGGTGTTACTACCGAAAAAGAGTTGTTGCAAGTAAAAAAATATTATTTTGAAAAAAAATACTTAGATAGGATTTTGGCAAGTAGCTGATATTGCCCCTATATTTGCAGCCCAATTCGTTCTTGAGATATGCCCAGATGGCGGAATTGGTAGACGCAGCAGACTCAAAATCTGCCGTTCGCAAGGATGTGCAGGTTCGATTCCTGTTCTGGGCACATAAAAGGCAATCTTTCGTTAGATTGCCTTTTATATTTTCCGCCAAATCGCCCTGCTAGTAAGTAATTGATGAAAATAGGCTATTGGTTTTTTCGGTTCTAACTGCTTATTCCTGTTTCTTCCGATTCTTCTTTAAAAAAGCAATTTCAGATTCTACGCTGTTGGCATGTGTACCATTTACCTGTGCATCACTCAAGAATTTCATTTCTATACTTTTCAATTCATTATTCTTTTCTGTTAGCTTTTATTTAATAGCTTTTTATCCGCTTCAGATTAAACAGTTTCTTCTCGAAATAGGCATTTTATTTAATTCAAAACCAAGTTATATTTACAGTATGGCTATTAAAAAATCTGAACTTTATTCTTCTCTTTGGGCAAGTTGTGATGCGTTACGTGGTGGTATGGATGCCAGTCAATACAAAGACTATGTATTGGTATTACTTTTCTTAAAATATGTATCTGATAAAGCTACCAATAATCCTAATGCATTAATTGAAGTACCTGCAGGTGCAAGCTTCAACGATTTAAAATTACAAAAAGGCACAAAAGACATTGGTGAAAAAATAGATGTTGCCATTGGTGCTATTGCTAAAGCCAACGACCTAGAAAAAGTAATAGACAACGTTGTTTTTAACGATGAAGAAAAATTGGGCAAAGGCAAAGAAATGATTGATAGGTTAACTGACCTTATTTCCATTTTTGAAAATCCTGCATTAGACTTTAGTAAAAACAGAGCAGAAGGAGATGATATTTTAGGTGATGCTTACGAATACCTCATGCGTCACTTTGCTACTGAAAGTGGTAAAAGCAAAGGTCAATTTTATACCCCAAGTGAAGTAAGCAGGGTAATGGCAAAAGTATTGGGCATTAAAAATGCTACTAGTAAAACTACCTTTTATGATCCTACTTGTGGTAGTGGTTCTTTGTTATTAAAAGCATTAGATGAAGCAGATGGTAAAGGCACTTTATATGGTCAGGAAAAAGAAGTTACTACTGCAGGCTTAGCAAAAATGAATATGATTTTGCATGGCAGTGAAGATGCTGATATTCGTAGAGGACAAAGTACCCTTTCTAACCCCATGTTTTTAGACAGCAATGGTTACTTAGAAAGCTTTGATTATGTAGTTGCCAATCCTCCATTTTCTTTAAAAAATTGGACTACAGGTTTTAATCCTGCTGAAGATGACTATGACCGTTTTACTGGTTATGGAATACCACCAGATAAAAATGGAGATTATGCTTTTTTGCTGCACATTGTAAAAAGTTTAAAGAGCACAGGTAAGGGAGCTATCATTTTACCACATGGTGTTTTGTTTAGAGGAAATGCAGAAGCTGAAATTCGTAAAAACATAATAGAACGTGGCTACATAAAAGGTATTATTGGTTTGCCTGCCAATTTGTTTTATGGTACAGGAATACCTGCATGTATTATTGTAATTGATAAAGAAAATGCTGCTGAACGTACAGGCATTTTTATGATAGATGCTGGTAAAGGTTTTATGAAAGATGGAAATAAAAACCGCCTGCAAGAAAAAGACATTCATAAAATAGTAGATGTTTTTAATAAGCAATTACCCATACCAAAGTATAGCAGATTTGTAAGCAAAGAAGAAATTGCCGACCCTAAAAACGATTACAACTTAAACATACCACGTTATATAGATAGCCAGGAAACAGAAGATACACAAGATATTGCTGCACATTTATTGGGTGGAATACCCAATACAGATATTGAAGCTTTAAACAATTACTGGCAAGTTTACCCTACATTAAAAGCAGAACTATTTAGTGATAGCAATAGAGCAGGTTACAGCCAAACTAAAGTTGCTAAAGACTTGGTAAAGCAAACCATTTTTAATCATGAAGAGTTTATTGCTTTTAGCCAAAATATGGATGCAGTTTTTACTGAGTGGAAAACAACTTCTACTCAATATTTACAATCATTGTCATTGGGCTTAAAACCCAAACAAGTTATTGAAGCCATTGCAGAAAACATCTTAAAAACCTACACCAATAAACCACTGTTAGATAAATACGATTTATACCAACATGTAATGAATTATTGGGAAACGACCATGCAAGATGATTGTTACCTAATTGCTGTAGATGGTTGGAAAGCTGAACCTTATAGAATAATTGAGAAGAGTAAAAAGACTGGTAAAGAAACAGACAAAGGTTGGACATGTGATTTAGTACCACCCAATTTAGTAATTGATAAATACTACCATGCAGATAAAAAAGCATTGGAGCAATTAGAAGCCAATAAAGAAAACCTGCTTGCACAGTTGCAGGAATTAGAAGAAGAACATAGTGCAGAAGATGGCTATTTTGCCGATTTTGAAAAAGTAAACAAAGCCACTATACAACAGCGTTTAAAAGTATTGCAAGAAAAGAAACCTAAAAAAATACCAGCAAAAGAAATAGTAAACATTGCTGCTGAACCTGAAACAGCTTATGGAGAAGTAGCAGTTTTACAAAACTATTTAACCTTAGTAGAAGACATAGCAAAGCTAAACACACAAATTAAAACAGCCACAGAATTACTAGATGCAAAAGCCTATAAACACTATGCTCTACTAACTGAACAAGATATTAAAACATTGGTGGTTGATGATAAATGGATGGCTACAATACAAACTGCCATTAAAACAGAAATGGAACGTATAAGCCAACGCCTTACACAACGTATAAAGGAATTGATAGAACGTTACGAAACACCATTGCCATTGTTAGATAAAGAGATAACTGCTTTAGAAGAAAAAGTAAATACTCACCTTACTAAAATGGGCTTTACATGGAACTAAAGAAAGGATATAAACAAACTGAATTAGGTGTGATTCCTGAAGATTGGGAAGTGAAAAATACAACTGATATTGTTTCTAAAAATGGAGGAATGAAAATTGGTCCTTTTGGTAGTCAATTAAAAAAAGAACTCTTAGTAGAAAAAGGATATAAGGTTTATGGACAAGAAAATGTTTATGAAAATAATTTCGAAGTAGGTAAAAGGTATATAAATGAAGAGCACTTTCAAAAACTAAAAACTTGTGAATTAGTTTCTGGAGATTTCATTATTTCAATGATGGGGACAATTGGTAAATGTGTAGTTGTTCCAGAAAAAATAGAAAAAGGAATAATGGATAGTCATCTCTTACGATTACGATTAAATGAAAAAAAAATTTACACAAATTTACTTTCCCATTTTTTTTTATCAGATTTATTGATAAATCAAGTTAAAAAACTATCAGTTGGTGGAATAATGGATGGTCTAAGTTCTACAATTATTAAAAAAATAATTTTCCCCCTTCCTCCAACCATTCAAGAACAAATAGCAATAGCCACAGCCCTCAATGATGTAGATTCATTAATCACCAATATAGAAAAGCTACTCACCAAAAAACGCAATATTAAACAAGGTGCCATGCAGCAACTACTGCAACCTAAAGAAGGTTGGGAAGTGAAGAAGTTGGGGGATGTTGTTGAAATAAAGAAAGGTCAACTAATTACAGATAGTACGAGAATTAATGGTAATATTCCTGTTATTGCTGGGGGCAAAACTCCAGCATATTACCATAATAAGCCAAATAGAAATGGCAAGACAATAACTATAAGTGGTTCTGGTGCAAGTGCAGGTTATGTTTCATTTCATAATTACCCAATTTTTGCATCCGACTGTTCTACAATTGAAGAAAGTAAAAACTATTCTATTGAATATATCTATTATTTTCTATTACTGTTTCAAGAAATAATATATAAGAAACAAACAGGTGGTGCACAACCACACATTCATCCAAGTGATTTAAGTCCTATGGATTTTCCTTGTCCATCAAAAGAAGAACAAACCCAAATAGCTACTATACTTTTAGATATGGATGCAGAGATTACTGCTTTAGAAACTAAGCTGCATAAATACCAACAACTAAAACAGGGTATGATGCAAAATTTATTAACTGGTAAAATAAGGTTGGTATGATAAATGAGAATAAATTAGTTGATTTATTGAATCAAAAAATTAAAAATTTTAAAGCACAGAATATTCATGTTTATATAGTGAATGATAAAGTTATAAAGTCAATAAATTCTTCTACTAGTGATGGATTTACAAGTACCTATTTTAACAATTTAAATGGGGAATTTATCGAAGCTTATATATTAGTAGATGAGAAACTGAATCCTGAATTAAAATTACGTGTATTGTATCATGAAATTGGTCATGTGTTTTATTCGAGAAAACTTGGGGGCATTGAGATTAATAATATAAAATTCACAAAGGGTGATTTACAATGGACTATATCTGATGAGTTTGAGGCATTTAAAAACCAACTATTTGAAATCAAAAAGCTTTCTGAATTAGAAAATGATCCTCATTTTTTAGGGAGGCAACTCGACGATTTAATATCAAGAAGTCAAAGAGATCCTACACCTTATAAAGAGGCTATTGAAAAACTATTTCAAGATAAACTTTGGACCGAATCTTATAATTCATTTACAAGTAGAATATAGAACTGTATGGGAATAGAATTTATCAATAATCAAAGTAAAAATCATGCAAATCATTTCAAAAGCTTTTTTTTAATGCAGATGAAATTTGGATAGCGGTTGCTTTTTTAAAAACTTCTGGTTTAAATAGTTTTTACCAAATAAATTAAAAAAATGATAGCTAAAAGCCATCATAACTAAAGTTGCATTTTTTCTACTTTGTTATTAGTAACTTTATAGGCATAAGGTTTCTTTTTTGAACAAATAAGATTGGCTATTTCTGGCCAATGTTTAATAATTACTCTCACTCTTTCCCAATAACTTGTTTTATTAGAAACACTTAAAAAAAAGGAACCCATTTTATTTTCAATTAATAGCTGACACAATGATCGAGTTCGAGATATATTCAAATCTTGGGTTAAAAAAATTCCGTCAGCTTTCCCCCAAGCAGGAATCCAATCATCATCTTTTACACCTTTTCCAAAAGTTTTAGCCATTGAAACAATATGTATATTATTGTCTAATGGATATTGAATGCTGTTCAAGCCTTCTGCTAAATATTCTGAAAGGTTTTCATCAATTAATATTTTCATTAAGCAGCTTTTAATGTGAATAATGAAATTGCTGCTTCTACTTCATTGATAGGTAAATTATAAAGCCTAGACAAAAAATTATTTGTTTCACCTGCTTTATGCAAACTGTATATAGTTTCTGCAAGAATATTTGTATGATTAATAACAGGTTGACCAAACTGATGATGTGGGTCAACTACAATGTTTCTAGTTTTTCCTAATGGATAGTATTTTTCTGCAAGATTGCTTTCAGAAAAATCAATTTTTTTACAAAAACTTTCAATAATTTCTTTTAATGCAATTTGCCTTGTTTTATCTGCTTTAACTGTAGTACCATCTGCAAGTCCATACAAAATATGTTTCCCATCTGTTAATAGTTTTGCAGAAGCAAAAGGATAAGCTGTTTTAAGCTGTAGAGCCATTTCTTCGTGGGCCATTAAAATTGCTTTAGAGCTAACATTTAATTCTCTCAATTGATAGAAAACATAAAACTCTATTAAGGTAAAAAAAGTAGTTGCTTTGTCTCTTCCTTCTCCCCAAGAATATTTGCTATTATATTTATTAGCAAGTCTTGTATCCCAGAAATCATTAAGCCATCTATTTACTTTAGCTCGTGGCAGACGTAACAAAAAAGCAATATCAGGTATTGTATAAATTCCTGCTCCAATTTTTTGTTTTGCCTTAGTTGAAATCATAATTGTATTTACAATTTTTAGGAGTAAAAATAACAGTAAAACTGATATTTTTGAAATAGAAAATTGATTGAATATATAACTTATTGCTATTCTAATTTACGTTTAATTATATTTATTTAGAAATACAATTGGTATGCGTAACGAAAAAGCCACACAAAATAGAGTTGTACAACTCCTAACCCAAAAGTTAGGCTATACTTATTTAGGCAATTTGGAAGATAGAATGGGTATTAGCAATGTTATTGAAATAAGTCTTAATATTAATCGAATATTTGAAAATTTACTAACTGATAAAATAAGGTTGGTGTAAATTTGGGTAATGCTTATTAATACAAATAAAAGCTTTTGTTATCGTATATACCATATACAAAACCTACCTCATATTCTGGGGTTTGGGCTTTGTACAAAGCATCACGCCAATGCAAGTGCTAATTTTGTCTCAATTGGTAATCCTGCAATTATTGGGGTTAGAGATGCAACACCTGTAAGATTAAAAGGTTATGGTTGTATTGGCGATTATGTTCCATTTTATTTTACACCAAAATCTATGATGTTATTTAACATTGTAACAGGTTATCAAGCACCCTTAGTTCCTCAACTTCCTAAAGAAGATATTTTGGTAATTAGGTGCTTAATAGAAGATGTTAGTAAAGCCAATAAATTCTTTTTTACTGATGGACAAGCCAATGTAAAACAAATCACTACACATTATAATAATTTAGCTTATTTAGATAAAATAGACTGGTCAATTATTCAAAAAGGAGATTTTAAGAAAAGCAATATAGATACTGATAAGCAAAGGCGTTACCAAGCAGAATTTTTAGTACATAACCATGTGCCTATTCAATTTGTAGAATCGTTGCATGTTTATAATGCCAAAGCTGCTACATTTGTACAACAAGAATTAGCTAAAACTGGTTTATTTATACCCGTAAAAATTACATCCGAATATTTTTTTTAGACAACTGTATGCTACAATTTATAACAGGCGATATGCTTACAGCCAAAGCAACTGCGTTGGTAAATACTGTAAACACTGTTGGTGTTATGGGTAAAGGCATTGCATTACAGTTTAAAGAAGCTTTTCCTCACAATAACAAAGTTTATACAGCAGCTTGCAAAAACAAGCAGCTTACCACTGGCAATTTGTTGGCAGTTTGGGATAATAATTTGTTGTTGGGAAAAAAGTTAATTATCAATTTTCCTACAAAAGTACATTGGCGTCAGCCTTCCAAATACGAGTATATAGAAACTGGTTTAATTGCTTTGGTTGCATTAATAGAAAAAGAAAAAATAGATTCTATTGCTTTGCCTCCATTAGGTTGTGGTAATGGTGGTTTAGATTGGGCTATTGTAAAACCAATGATTGAAAAGTATTTGGGGCATTTGGCAGTTAACGTTTTGGTTTTTGAGCCAAATGCAACTATTAAAAATATTTTACAACAACAAGAAACAAGAAAAGAAGTAAAGCTTACTGTAGCAAGAGCTCAGTTAATGTATGCCCTTTTTGTTTACGAAAGTTTTGGAGAGTACAGCAGTTTGTTTGCTGCAAACAAATTAGCTTATTTCTTGCAACGCATGGGGCAGCCTTTAAAACTTCAATTTCAGGAGGGCAATTATGGCCCTTATGCAATTGGTGTAGAAAAGGTTTTATATGCCATGAATGGGGTGTACCTAAAAGGTTTAGAACAAGCACAGGCAAAACCTTTTGATGCCTTGAATTTGAATTATGAAAAATGGTATGAAGTAAAAGAATATGTTGAGAAAAATTTAACAGCCGATGAAACCAACAGGTTAAATAATTTAATGGAATTAATTAATGGTTTTACCTCTGAACTGCCATTAGAAATTTTGGCAACCACTGCTTATATTCTAGATAAAAATCCTGATTCTTCTTTACCTCAAGTTATTGAGGCTATACAACAATGGAGCCCTCGAAAAAGTGAGTTGTTTAAACCTGCGTATATTGAAGTTGCTTACACACATTTACTTAATTATAGAAACCTTTCTATGAACTAATTTAGTTATTACATTTTTCCTATTTGTATATTCGTAGCAAGCAAAAAATATACAATGCTTCGAAACGAAAAAGCCACACAAGATAGAGTTGTACAACTCCTAACCCAAAAGTTATGCTATACTTATTTGGGCAATTGGGAAGATAGAATGGGCAATAGCAATATCGAAGAAGAACATGTAAGAAGCTATTTGGTGAAAACTAGTTTGTATAGCACAAAGCTTATTGATAAAGCCATACTGCAATTAAAAAAAGAAGCTGCTTTATCTATTAATGATGATTTATGTACTGTAAACAAAGAAATATATAGCAGGTTACGCTACGGTATTCCTATAAAAGAAGAGGTTGGAGAGCCAGATAAAACAGTGTACTTTATTAATTGGCAACAACCTGAAAAAAATGATTTTGCCATTGCAGAAGAAGTAACCATAAAAGCACAAAGAGAAAAACGTCCTGATATTGTTTTGTATGTAAATGGTATTGCATTGGGTGTACTAGAATTAAAACGTGCAAGTGTATCAGTAACTGAAGGTATCAGACAAAATATAGGTAATCAGGAACATCGTTTTGTAGCTCCATTTTTTACAACTGTTCAAACAATATTAGCAGGTAATGATGTGCAAGGTTTATACTATGGTACAACAAAAACTACAGAAAAGTATTTCTTAAAATGGAAAGAAGATAACCACACCTATAACCAAGATGAAAATATATTAGACCAACACATTTTGCAATTTTGCAGTTTTGCAAGGCTCTTAGATATTGTACACAACTTTATTGTATTTGATGGTGGAAGGAAAAAGCTATGTCGTCCTAATCAATACTTTGGTATTAAGGAAGCTCAAAAATATATAGCTAGAAAAGAAGGTGGAATTATTTGGCATACACAAGGCAGTGGTAAATCCTTAACAATGGTTTGGTTGGCTAAATGGATACGTGAAAATATTACTGATGCCAGGTTATTAATTGTTACAGATAGAACTGAATTAGACGAGCAAATTGAAAAGGTTTTTAAAGGAGTTGATGAAACAATTGTACGTACCAAAAGTGGTCAGGATTTATTGTATCAACTAAATAATACTAAGCCTTGGCTATTGTGCAGCCTTATACATAAGTTTGGTAATAGAGAAGATGATACTGCAAAAGACTTTATTAAAGAGTTAAACAAGCCCAAAGATTTTAAGCCCAAAGGAAATTTGTTTGTGTTTATAGATGAATGTCATAGAACACAAAGTGGAGAATTGCATGAAGCCATGAAAGACATTATTCCTGATGCTGTGTTTATAGGTTTTACAGGAACACCTTTATTAAAAACAGATAAGAAAAAGACCATTGAAATATTTGGCAGGTACATACATACCTACAAATTTGATGAAGCCATAACTGATAATGTAGTTTTAGATTTATTGTATGAAGCAAGAGATGTAGACCAGCATGTAGTAGATCAAAAAGGTATAGATGCATGGTTTGATAGAAAGACTGCAGGCATGAATGATTTACCCAAAGCAGAATTAAAACAGAAATGGGGAACCATGCAAAAAGTGTTAAGCACAAAAAGTAGGTTAGAGAAAATTGTATTTGATATTATTACCGACTTCGATAAGCTACCAAGATTAAAAGATGGTAAGGGCAATGCAATGTTGGTGAGTAGAAGCATTTATGAAGCTTGCAGATATTATGAATTGTTTCAGTATTACAAGTTTAAGAAGTGTGCCATTGTTACTTCATTTGAGCCTAATGCAAATAGCATTAAGTTAGAAGATACAGGAGAAGGTGAAACCCAAAAATTAGAGCAGTATGAGATTTACACCAAAATGCTCAATGGAAAGAGTAGAGAAGATTTTGAGAAAGCTGTAAAGAATCAGTTTATATATGAACCTGCCAATATGCAATTGCTGATTGTAGTAGATAAATTGCTTACTGGTTTTGATGCTCCAAGTTGTACCTATTTGTACATAGATAAAGAAATGCAAGACCATAGTTTATTTCAGGCAATTTGCAGGGTTAACAGAACTGAAAATGAGGATAAAGAATTTGGTTACATTGTTGATTACAAAAATCTATTCAATAGTTTAAATAAATCTATTCAAGATTATACTTCTGATGCGTTTGATAATTTTGAAGAAGATGATGTTAAAGGTTTGTTAGTAGATAGATTAGAAAAAGCAAAAGAAAGATTAGAAGATGCTTTAGAAACTGTACACCAATTGGTAGAAGCTGTTGAGCCACCCAAACAAATTGAGCAGTATATAAAATTCTTTGGTGCTTATGCAGATGATAAAGCTACATTAAAAGACAAAGAAGAATTACGGCTAACTTTTTATAAAGCTGTAGTAGCATTAATACGAGCTTACAACAATATTGCACCTGATATATTGATTGCTGGTTATACAGATAAGGAAGCTGCAAAAATTAAACAACAAGTAAACGATTATACAGAGCTACGTAATGCCATTAAACATGCAAGTGGTGATGAAATTGATTTGAAGAAGTATGAGCCTGACATGAGGCAGTTATTAGACATGTATTTAACTGCCGACCCAAGTAGAACCATTTCTAATTTAGGTGAAGCCACCTTATTAGAATTGATTGTAGAAAATGGAATAGAAGATGCTACTGGTAAACTTCCAGATATTATTAAAAGAAGTCCTGCTGCAATGGCTGAAACTTTAGAAGCCAATATGCGTAGGGTAATAACTCAGGAAATGCCAATCAATCCAGTGTATTATGAAAAAATGAGTACGCTGTTGGTTGAGTTAATCAAGCAAAGAAAAGAAGGAGCAATTAGCTATGAAATTTTCTTAAAAGAAATTGAGTTGTTGGCTAATTCTATTCATCCTAAAAACTCAAAAGATTATCCAACCAATATTAATACTGGTGCACTAAGGGCTTTTTACGATGCCTTAAACAACAATGAAAATTTAGCTTTAGATGTGTTTGATGCTATCAATACTTCAAGACCTGATAACTGGATTGGAACACCTATAAAAGAGAAAAAAGTACGCTTTGCTATTAGAGATGTATTGGAAAAATATGGCATTACAGATGTTAATGAATTGAATAGAATTTTTGATTTAGCCACCAAGCAAAATGAATTAAAATAGTGAAATCTTTCAGCATAGGAACTATTGAAGTAGAAGTAGTAAAGAAGAATATTAAAAATATTCACTTGGCTGTATATCCTCCCAATGGGAAAGTTAGATTAGCTGCACCTGCAGAAGTGAATGATGAAACACTAAGATTGTTTACCATCTCTAAATTGGTTTGGATAAAGAGACAGCAGAAGAAATTTAATTTGCAGGATAGACAAACAGAAAGAAAATATGTGAACAGAGAAACACATTATTTTCTTGGTAAGAAGTATTTATTGAAAGTGATGGAGAACAGTAAAACTGCAAAAGTTGCAATAACTAAAAATACTATTGTATTAAGTGTTAAGCCAGCAGCAACCCAATTACAAAAGCAATCCTTAATCAATGAATGGTATAGAGCAGAATTAAAGAAGCTAGTTCCTGCAATAGTAGATAAATGGGAAAAGCAAATGGGTGTTCAAGTAGAAGAGTGGAGTGTAAAGCAAATGAAAACAAAATGGGGAACTTGTAACATTAAAGCCAAGCGTATTTGGCTAAACCTAGAATTGGCAAAAAAGCCAGTTAAATGCTTAGACTATATCATTGCTCATGAAATGATACACCTCTTAGAACGTCACCACAACGATTTGTTTTTAGCCTATATGAACAAGTTTGTACCCAACTGGAGGCAGATAAAGAATGAATTGAATAAATTACCTGTTAGCCATGTAGATTGGGACTATTAGCTAGCTTTTAGGAAGGTTATTTTACGAGGTGAAGCCTCAGTTAGTTATTATACAAGAACGTAAATCCAAAGTTTAAAAGCAAATCAAAAACATTCTAAAGTCTTATTTACTAAAATTAATCATTTCAACTATTAAAAGGAAACTTCAATATGCAATATTTCAGATAATTCTTTAATAAATAAGTTCGAACGAACGCTATTTCTGGGTAAATAGTAAAAAGGTAATCAGATATTGATTACCTTTTTTATTTATAACTGAATTCAAAAAAAACTACACACCAGCAAAACTTGTAAATCCGCCGTCAATTGTTATGGTAGTTCCAGTTACAAATTTAGATTCATCGCTCAAGAGCCAAATTAAAGCTCCTGCAAGTTCATTTGGATTACCAAATCGTTTAAAGGGTGTTTGATGAATAATGTTTTGAGCACGTTGGGTAAAACTTCCGTCTTCGTTTTTTAATAAAGTTTTATTTTGTTCGGTTAAGAAAAATCCTGGAGCAATAGCATTCATTCGAATGGCATCGCCATAACGATTGGCTAATTCTACGGCAAACCATTTTGTATAACCTTCTATGGCCGTTTTTGCAATGCTGTAACCTAAAACTTTTGTTAGTGGATGTTGTGCTGCAACGGAAGAAATATTAACAATACTGCCAATAGTAGCTGTATCAAAAATAGATTTTCCGAAAATTTGTGTTGGCAAAATGGTTCCTACAACATTCAACCTCATTACACTTTCTAATGCTTCTATATTTAATTCAAAAACATCTTCATTGGATTGAACAATTGCCTTAGGTAAATTTCCACCAGCAGCATTCACCAATCCATCAATTTTTCCATA
>Ga0114938_1000435_pt1 | contig 31638 bp, 21 predicted proteins | sample AshMeaBigSpring_FD_88675 | JGI IMG/M metagenome (GOLD analysis project Ga0114938, IMG submission 88675) | Groundwater microbial communities from Big Spring, Nevada to study Microbial Dark Matter (Phase II) - Ash Meadows Big Spring | ecosystem: Environmental > Aquatic > Deep subsurface >... | reverse complement strand
CGCTCAGCGAGATCGGCCACGCGGCCGCCGACTGCGCGGCGCGGTCCATCATCCATGCCGTGCTGCAGGCCCGCACCCTGGCGGAAATGACGGCGTTCCGCGATCTGCCGGAGCGGTGATCTCCCGCGCTCGCCGGTCCGAGAGCAATTGCCGAAATAGATGGACACCTTGCACCGGCTGGAGTATAGAAAAAATTTTGCTGCGCTGCCGGAACTCAGGCGGCAACCGACCCGTTCAAAAAGGAGGAATTATGAAAAGGGCCTTGCTCATCGGTCTTCTGAGCCTGCTGATCCTACCCCTGGCAACTGTCGCAGCCGAAACCCCGAAAAAGGGCGGCAGCCTCATCGTCTGCGTGGTGGACGAACCCCCCGGCCTGGACCCCACGGCCAGCGCCTCCGCCGCCATCGACCGGGTGGTCTATTCCAATATCTTCGAGGGGCTCGTCAAAGTCGACCGCAACGGCAAGCTGGTTCCCGGTCTGGCCGCCAAATGGGACCTCTCGGCCGACGGCAAGGTTTACACCTTCCACCTGCGCGGGGGCGTGACGTTCCATAACGGCGAGGCCTTCAACTCCGCCGTTGCGAAATGGAACCTGGAGCGCGGCGCGGCCGAAGGCACCAAGAACGCCCATCCGGAGTTCTTCCGCGCGATCGAGAAGATCGAGACCCCCGATGATTCCACGCTGAAGCTGACCCTGAAGAACGTCAACTCCCTGTTCCTGGTTCAGATGGCCGAAGGCGATGCGGTCATGCTGCCGATGAAGGGCTTCGAGAACACGGCGGCCCAGCCGACCGGCACCGGCCCTTTCAAATTCGTGGCGTGGAGCCGGGGCGACAGCGTCGAAATGGTGCGCAACGACAAATACTGGAACCCGCAGCTGCCTTACCTGGACAAGGTCACCTACCGGTTCATCAAAGATCCCAGCGCTCAAGCCGCGGCACTGAAGGCCGGGGACGTCGACATCATCGGCTGGGTGCAAGCGCCGGAAATCGCCATGGGCATCTCGCGGGACAAGCGCTTCAAGGTCCAGTCCGGCGCTTCCACCGGCGAACTCGTCATGTCAACCAACAACAAGGCGGCCCCCTTCGACAACAAGCTCGTCCGTCAGGCCATGGCGCACGCCATCGACCGCAAGGCCGTCAACGAGCTGATCATGCTCGGCTACGGCACGCCCATCGGGGCCCACTGGCCCCCGATCACTCCTTACTACAAGGAGTTAAGTGGGAAATTCCCTTATAACCCCAAGAAGGCCAGGGAACTCCTGGCCAAGGCCGGCTATCCGAACGGCTTCGAAGCGACTATCAAATTGCCCGCCATATACCCGTATGCCAACAAGGCCGGCGAGGTGATAGCCGATATGCTGGGCCAGATCGGAATCAGGCTCAAGATCGAAATCGTCGAGTGGGGCTTCTGGCTGGACCGGATCTTCAAGCAGAAGGATTTTCAGCTTTCCATGATCGGGCATGCGGAGGCCTGGGACATCGGCATCTACGCCAACCCCAACTATTATTTTCAGTATGACTCCCAGGAATTCCGCGATGCATACACCCAGGCCTTGAGGGCCACCAGCGAAGCCGAAAAGGCCAAATGGTTCCAACGCTGCCAGGAGATCGTCGCCGAAGATGCGGTCAATGGCTTTTTGATTTGCCTGCCATCGCTATCCGCCATGAAGGCCGAGCTGATGAATTGGTGGAAAGATTACCCCACGATAGCGCTCGACTGCACGGAAGTGTGGTGGAACAAATGACGGCTTAAGCGGTTCAAGGCCCGTTGCACCGCCCCCTGCTGAAATGTCACTGGACTTAGTACCGCGTTTCATAAATATGGCCGCGTAAAATCCCCCTCACCCCCTTTTGATAAAGGGGGGAAACCTTCCCCTCCCTTTCGTAAAGGGAGGTCGGAAGGGATTTGACAGGAGGTTTTATGCGCCGCTGTATTTATGAAGCGGTGGACTTGGGTTGGAGCGGCTTTCGGACGCGATTCTTTCTCCCCCCGGGACTGTCGCGGCGGGAAAGCCGCGCTCACAAATCCGAAGCAATGGCCGCCCCGATGGCCAGATCTGCCAGGGTCGCTCCGGCATGCTGCGTTACCTAATCAAAAAGCTGATCACGCTGGTCCTGCTGCTGTTCCTGGTGTCCATCACGGTGTTTTCGGTGCTCTTCGTGCTTCCCGGCGACCCGGCCCAGATCATCCTGGGGATCAACGCCACGCCGGAGTCCCTGGCCGGCCTGCGCGCGGACCTGGGGCTGGACAGGTCCTTCCTGGGCCAGTACGGCGACTGGATCGGCAAGCTGCTCTCCGGCCGCAGCCACCATTCCATCCACTACAAGATGCCGGTATTCGAGCTGATCGCCAGCCGCTTGGCGGTGACTGGCCCGCTCGCGCTCATGGCCATGGTGTTCGCGGTCGTCATCTCGATCCCCTTCGGCATCCATGCCGCCCGGCACCAGAACCGGAAGGGCGATGTGGCGGTCATGGCCTTCAGCCAGCTCGGGCTCGCGACGCCGGAGTTCTGGCTGGGGATCCTGCTGGTGCTGCTGTTTTCGGTCGAGCTCAACTGGTTCGCCGCCGGCGGGTTCCCGGGATGGCGTGCCGACGCCTGGGGGTCCCTCAAGGCGCTGCTGTTGCCGGCCTTCGCGCTGGGCGTCATCCGCGCTTCCATCCTCACCCGGCTCACCCGCTCCTCCATGCTGGAAGTGCTGCGCGAGGATTACGTGCGCACCGCCCGGGCCAAGGGCCTGCGCGAACGGTCGGTGGTCTATGTGCATGCCCTGCGCAACGCCCTGATCCCGGTGCTCACGATCATGGGGCTGCAGCTCGGCCAGCTCCTGGCCGGCGCCATCATCATCGAAAACGTCTACTTCCTGCCGGGGCTCGGCAGGCTGGTCTTCACCTCCATCGGCATGCGCGATCTGCCCGTGGTGCGAGACATCGTGCTGCTCATGGCGGCCGCGGTCGTGTTCGTAAATTTCATGGTCGACGTGGCCTACGCTTACGTGGATCCGAGGATAAAACTCAAATAGAGTTTAAAGTTTAAAGTTGAAGGTTTAAAGAAAGGCCATTCTTTTTTCTTTGCCATCAACCTTAAACTTTAAACGCCAAACCTTAAACGATCTGTTAGATGCACCGCTTCTTCCGAAATAAGAACTTTACGGCCGGTTTCATCCTGTCGCTGGTCGTCGTGATCGCCGCCGCCGTCAGCCTGGTGTGGACTCCCTACGACGCCAACCGGATGAATGCGGCCGACCGGCTCCAGGGCCCTTCCTGGCAGCACCCGCTGGGCACCGACCAGTACGGCCGGGACACGCTCAGCCGGGTGATGACAGGAGCGGTGAACTCGATCATCGTGGGCCTGGTAACGGTCGCCATCGGCCTGACCGTCGGGGTGAGCCTGGGTCTGGTCGCCGCTTACTTCGGGCGCCTGGCGGACGAGGCCATCATGCGCTTTTCGGATCTCTTGTTCGGGTTCCCCGCCGTTCTGACCGCGATCCTGATCACCTCCATCCTGGGCCCTTCGATGGTGAACGCCATGCTCGCCATCGGGGTTTTCTACATCCCGGTCTTCGCGAGGCTCACGCGCGCGGTGGGCATGGTGGTCTGGGAAAAGGAGTTCATCGCCGCGGCCCGGGCCAGCGGGATCGGCGAGCTGGGAATCACCTGGCGGCACGTGCTGCCGAACATTCTCTCGCCGCTGCTGATCCAGGGCACCGTCCAGTTCGCGGTCGCGATCCTGGCCGAGGCCGGGCTCAGCTACCTGGGCCTCGGAACCCAGCCGCCCGACGCCTCCTGGGGCCGCATGCTGAACGAAGCCCAGACGTTCATGGACAGCAATCCGTGGATGGCCATCTTCCCGGGCCTGGCCATCGCCTGGTCGGTGCTCGGGTTCAACCTGCTCGGCGACGGCCTGCGCGATACACTGGATCCGAGGATGGTGAGGATAAGATAAAACAGTTTAAGGTTTAAGGTTAATAGTTTAAGGTGTTAAAGTTAAAAAAAATAATATTTTATTTACCTTAAACCTTAACATGTTAAACCTTAAACAACATTTTCATCGGACAAAAAATGATCTCTCTGAGCACAGTGCAAAAAGTGTTGAACGCGGTCGACCCCGAAGAAGTCATCACCCTGACGGCCGATTTGGTTAAGATCAACTCCGTCTGGGACCCGGCATCCGGCACCAGCGAGCAGGCCGCAGCGGAGTTCGTCGCCCGTTGGGCGCAGGCCCGGGGTTTCGACGTGGAGATGGACGAAGCCGCCCCGGCCCGTCCCAATGTCATCGTGACGCACGCGGGCGGGCCCGGCCGGCGCGTGCTCATGTTCGAAGGCCATACCGATGTGGTCACCCCGGGCGACGTCTCACAATGGGCCTACGATCCCTTCGGGGCCCGGATCGTGGGCCGGCGCATGTACGGCCGGGGCACCAACGACACCAAGGGCAATCTGGCCGCCATGCTCTCCGCCATGGACGCCCTCAAGCGGTCCGGCATCGCGCTCCGCGGCGCCATCGTCGGCGGCGTCCTCTGCGACGAGGAGGATCAGATGATCGGCGTTCAGGACTTCATCCGCCGCGGGCATGCCGACCGTGTGACGGCGGCGATCATCTGCGAGCCTCAGGACGGGATGATCTGCACGTCACAGAAGGGCGCCCTGCGGGCCTGCTTCGCCATCGGGGGAAGAATGAGCCACGGCGCCATGCCCCTGGCCGGTCTCAACACGTCCCCGGCCGTGGCGGAGCTCATCCGGCAGCTGCATGCGATGGAGACCGACGCCGTCAAGGCTTTTGGCCGGGACCCGCTCCTCGGTTGGCCGAGCTTCACGCCGACCGTGGTCCAGGCGCCGGCCGGCGGGGCGGCGCAGCTCAACGTCATGCCCGGAGAGGCGCGCGTGCTGGTCGACATCCGCACGATTCCGGCGCAGTCGCATGCCGGCATCATCGCGTCCCTGCAACGCCTCGCCGCCGAGGCGCAGGCGGCCGTGCGCGCCCATTACCGGGACTACGACCGGCTGCTCGCGCTCGAACGTCCCCGGGATCTCACGGTCGGACTGGAAATCCTCACCGACCGGCCCTGCACCCGGACCGCGCCCGACGACCCCGTGGTGCTGGCCGCCGACTGGGCCGTCCGCAGGGTCACCGGCCGGGGGCCGGTGTATGGCGGGGTCCCGGGGGCGACCGACGGCACCTTTCTGTGGGCGCTCAAGCACATCCCCATCGTCACCATGGGCGCCGGAGACCGCGAGGTGCCGCATCAAAAGGACGAATGGGTCGATCTCGACCAGCTGGTCGCAACCGTGAAGATCTACGCCTTGACCGCGTTGCACTACCTGGGCGCCGGGCCCGACGCATGACCGGCTGCCTGCTCCGCATCGAGGACCTCTCGGTCGCCTTCCACGGCCCGGAGGGAAATGCATGGGCCGTAACCGGCGTGAGCTTCGATCTCAACGCGGGCGAAACCCTGGGCGTGGTGGGCGAGTCGGGCTGCGGCAAAAGCGTCACCTCGCTCAGCATCCTGGGTCTGATCCCCTCCCCTCCCGGCACGATCGAGTCCGGCCGCGTCCGGTTCGAAGGCCGCAACCTGCTGGAACTCGATCCCGAGACCTTGCGCGGCCTGCGCGGCCGCGACATCGCGATGATCTTCCAGGAACCGATGACCTCGCTCAACCCGGTTTTGACGATCGGCCGCCAGGTGGCCGAGCCGCTCATGGTTCACCGCGGACTGAGCCGCAGCGCGGCCCTGGCCCAAGCGGCCGAGTGGCTGGAGCGCGTCCGGATTCCGGCCGCGCGGCGCCGGCTCGACGATTTTCCCCACCAGCTCTCCGGGGGCATGCGCCAGCGGGTCATGATCGCCATGGCCATGGTCTGCCGGCCGAAACTGCTCATCGCCGACGAACCCACGACGGCCCTCGACGTAAGCATCCAGGCCCAGATCCTGGCACTCATGCTGGATCTCAAGCAGGAAACGGGCATGGCGCTGCTGCTGATCACCCACAACCTGGGGGTGGTGGCGCAGATGGCCACCCGGGTGGTCGTGATGTATGCCGGCCAGGTGGTCGAGGAAGCCGGCAGCGCGGATCTTTTCGACCGCCCCTTCCACCCCTACACGCAAGGGCTGCTGCGCTCCATGCCGCGGCTGGGCTCGCGCACGGCCGGCACCCGCCGGCGGCTGACGGAAATTCCCGGGATGGTTCCGGCCATCACCGCCACCATGGCCGGGTGCCGGTTCGCTCCGCGCTGCCCGCACGCCTTCGAGCACTGCCGCGCCCATCCGCCGGATTTGTTCGCCGTGCGGGACGGCCAGCGGGCGCGCTGCTGGCTGCAACCCTACCCGCAGCGGAGGCGCTCCGATGTCTGACGCGCCGCTGCTGCGGGTCGCCGAGCTGGCGAAGCATTTTCCGCTGGGCGGCGGCCTGCTGTCCGCCCCGCGGGCCTGGGTTCAGGCGGTGAACGGGGTTTCCTTCGAGGTGCGCCGCGGGGAGTGCTTCGGGCTGGTCGGCGAGTCCGGCTGCGGCAAAACCACCGTCGGCCGCATGATTCTGGGGCTGATCCCACCCACGCGCGGCCGGGTCGAGTTCGACGGGCAGGATATTCTCGGCCTCGACCGCCGGGGGTTCGGCCGCGTGCGGCGCCGCATGCAGATCATCTTCCAGGACCCTTACTCCAGTCTGGACCCGCGCATGACGGTCGAACGGATCGTCGCCGAGCCGCTCCTGGCCGGTGCCCGGCCGCCGCGAGCCGAGCGCCGCCGCGTCGCCGCGGGCCTGCTGGACAGGGTCGGCCTGCGCGCCGTCGATCTGGACAAGTACCCCCACGAGTTCTCCGGCGGCCAGCGCCAGCGCATCGGCATCGCCCGCGCGCTGTGCGCGCGCCCGGAGCTGATCGTGGCCGACGAGCCCGTCAGCGCCCTGGACGTGTCGATCCAGGCTCAGGTCATCAACCTGCTCCAGGACCTCCAGCAGGAATTCGGGCTGTCCTACATCTTCATCTCCCACGATCTGAGCGTGGTGGAGCACGTCTGCAGCCGCATCGCGGTGATGTACCTGGGCTCTATCGTGGAGCTGGCGCCGGCAGCCGATTTCAGCCGCGCCCCGAGGCATCCCTATACCGCGGCGCTTCTGGCCGCCGTGCCCCTGCCCGACCCGCATCGCCGCGGCGCCCCGCCGGCCATGGAAGGCGATGTCCCCAGCCCGATCGATCCCCCCGCAGGCTGCCCCTTCCACCCGCGCTGCCGCTACGTCTTCGATCGCTGCCCCGCCGAGAAGCCGCCGCTCGTGCCGGCTGCGGAAGGCCATCTCGTAGCGTGCTGGCTGAATGACGGGAAGGGATTGCCTGCTCAGGTAGATGGACTGAAGGTTGAAGACGGAAGGCTCTTGCGGTAAACCATGCGTCATCACCCAAAACGTCGGGCATTTGCATTGACTGATGTTTTGTCGCTTTCAGCTTTCCGCCCAAACACCTGAGCAGTTAAAAAAACACTCTGAACACATGCGAAGGGAGAGCAAAGAAATGAGCAGAACCAAGGTCACCATTTTGGACATTCAAAAGGCCAAGGACGACCAGCGCAAGCTGGTGATGATGACGGCCTACGACTACCCGTTCGGCCTGATGGCCGACGAGGCCGAAGTCGACATCGTGCTGGTGGGGGACTCGCTGGGCATGGTGGTGATGGGTCTCCAGGGCACGGTGGCGGTCAGCATGGAGAACATGGTGCACCACATCCAGGCCGTCATGCGCGGGTGCAAAACCTGCCTCGTCGTGGGCGACATGCCCTTCATGAGCTACAACACCTCCATCCGCGAGGCCATCGCCAACGCCGGGCGGCTGATGAAGGAAGGCGGCTGCGACGTGGTCAAGCTGGAGGGTGGGGCGCACTTCGCCCCCACCGTCGAAGCCATCGTCAAGGCCGGGATCCCCGTCCAGGGGCATATCGGGCTGACCCCGCAGACCGCGAGCGCCCTGGGCGGGTTCAAGATGCAGGGCAAGGATGCGGCGGCCGCCAAGCAGATCATCGACGACGCCAAGGCCCTTGAAGACGCCGGCGCCTTCTCCATCATCTTGGAAGCCGTGCCCGCCCCGCTGGGAAAGCTCGTGAGCGAATCGGTCCGGGTCCCGGTGATCGGCATCGGCGCAGGCCCCGACGTGGACGGCCAGGTCCTGGTCACCCACGACATGGTCGGGCTCTTCGACCGCTTCGTGCCCAAGTTCGTCAAGCAGTACACAAAAATCCGGCCTGTCATCCTGGACGCGCTGAAGGCCTACCGGCAGGAGGTGCTGGAGGTGAAGTTCCCCGCCGCCGAGCACTCGTTCAAAATGCCGGAGGACACGCTGAAGCAGTTGAAGAAGTCGATGAAGATTTAAGGGCGGATGCCGGGTGGGCGCCCCGTGCGATGCGGGATACCCGATGAGCAACTGAGTTCAGGATCGATCATCGCGCATCCCGCATCGCGCATCGGCGTTTATATTTTATAAATCTCCAGCGGCTCCGCGAGTTTGGAGTTGGCCGCGTGCAGCTTATCTTCGGACCCGATCACGGCCACCGACCAATCGTTGGGGTCGCCGCCGAAGTAGCGCTCGGCGGCCGCGATGACCTCGCGACGGCCGAGGCCGAGCAGCCGTTCTTTGAAGCGCTCCCTGATCTCGTCCGACAGGCCGATGGCCCTGCGGTAGAATGCCTTGCGGGCGGCGGGACCGGGCGGGTCCGGTTTGTCGATTTCAGAGCACACCTGCAGGATGGCCTCCTGGATGTCGGTGTCGCTGAAGCCCGCCGAGCGGAGGAAGTCCTGCGCGCCGGCAAACACCTTCAAGGTGGCGACGATGTGCGGATCGCGATAGGAGGCCAGGCTGAAAACCCCGTCCTCGGAATTGTACTGGGCGAAGCCGCCGTAGGCGCCGCCCTTCTCGCGAATCTCGCGGTGCAGATAAAGCGAGCGCAGGAGCTTGGCGATGACCGCCAGGGCGGCCGAGTCCGGGTGCTCCAGCCGCACCGTCGGAAACCCGGCCGCGACGAAGTTCACCGCCGTCTCCGTGCTCCACCCCTCCCGCAGCCGCGCACCGGGGAAGCCCTCCTCGGATTCGGCGGCGGCATGGGCCCCACCGGGCCGCGTCGCGTCCAGCACGCCGGCAGCATGGGGGCCGGCCCGCGCAACGGCGTCCGGCTCGCCGATCACGGCCGACTGCATTCGCGAACGCTCCCATGCCAGCGCCCCGAGCCGTTCGAGGTCGGAGGCCAGGGACCGCAGACGATCATCCGAAAGGGTTTCGATCCGCCGCTTGACCTCCTTCAGCTGGTGGATGCCGCCCCAGTCCTCGCTCAGGGCGCGGGCCCGCGAGAACCGGCGCGCGGCCAGCGACATGGCCAGACGGTGCCCGTTGTGCACGATCATCGACTCCAGGCCGGCCCGGAACTCCAGCAGCAGGGTCTTCAAGCGCGCGGTGTCGGCAAAAGCGGATTCACCCAGCAGCTCCGCGAGGATGGCGAACATCGGTTCCACATTGCGAACGAGGCTCTTCGAGGTCAATGCCAGCATCGGCAGGCAGCGGCCGAGGCCGTCGAATCCGGTGCGCGGGGTGGCGGCCAGCCCGACCCCTCCGGTGAACGCATCGATGCGCCGCGCCATGTCGCCATAGTCCCGGCGCGCCGTGCCGACGCGGGCGAAGGCATGGCAGAAGAAGGGCACCAGCCCCATCAAAGCGGGCGGCAGCCCGCTGCATCCGACGGCGGCCGCGTAGTAGAGGATGCCCGAGGTCGCTTGTTCGTAATAGCTGACCGCCCGGTCCAGATCCAAATGGCTGGCGGCGATCTTCTCGACCTCCGGAGGGATGTCTTCGCGCTGGAGCGTCGGCAGGCAGTCGACCGGCTCCTGCGCCTCCTGCAGGCGCAACAGCGCCTCGCCGTCCCGCCGCAGCTGGACCATGGCGTCGGGGCTCAGCTGCTGACGGACCTGGTCCAGCTTTTCGCGCACGCGTCTCGCCTCGCGCTCGGCCAGATCCGGGTCGGGCGAAAGGGTCAGCCGCAGGCGATGCGGGTTCTCCAGGAAGTAATGCGCCAGCTGCCGCTCGAAGAAGCGCCCCTGCTCCATCCGGCGGCGGATCTCCGCGAGGTCCGCGTCGAAGTTCAGCACGCGCAGCGGGTCTCCGCCGTGAATCCAGGTGCTGCCAAGGGACAGCAGCAGACGCAGACCGTAAGGGTAAGGGGTGTTGGTGATCTCGCGGCGATGAAACTCGAGCTGGTGGATCGCGGAGTCGATCAGCTGCGCATCGATTCCGTTTTCGGCGAGGCCCTCGAGCACCTCGAATACGAGGCGTTCGATCTTTTCGGCGGCCGCCAGCTCCACATCCTTCAGACCGACGGTGAAATGCGTGTCGCGGCTTTCGGCGTCGAACCCGCTGCCGTCGCACAAGGCCGAGCCCAGTCCGGAGTCGATCAGCGCCTTGCGCAGAGGCGAGCCGGCGTTTCCGATCAGGATCTGTTCGAGCAGCGACAGGCAGAGCACCTGCCGGGTGTCGCGGATGTCGCTGGTCAGCCAGGCGACGCAGGCCTGATGCTTCTGGGCCGGGTCTTCCCCGCGGCCGAACGGGTAGAAGAAAGCCGCCGTGCGAGGCGCCTGCCACCGGGGCTGAGGGTCGACATCGGTGTCGGGATTCATGCCCGCGAAACGGCCGAGAACGGTCCTGTCGATGAACGCCAGGTGTTCCCGGAGCGGCAGGTCGCCATAGGTGAAGAAATACGCATTGCTGGGATGGTAATGCCGGCGGTGGAATTCGCGCAGCTGCGCGTAGGTCAGCGAAGGGATGTCGGCCGGTTCACCGCCGGAGTTGAAGGCATAGGTGGTGTCCGGATACAGCGCTTTCAGGATGGAGCGCACCATGACCTGATCCGGCGAGGACATGGCGCCCTTCATTTCATTGTAGACGACTCCCTGGTATTCCAGACGGTCGATCCCCTGCCCCGCCGCGCCGGCGTCCAGGCGGTGGCCCTCCTGCTTGAAGCTGAGTTCCTCCAGTTTGGGGAAGAAGGCGGCGTCCAGATACACATCCATGAGGTTGTAGAAATCCTTGCGGTTCTGGGTAGCAAACGGATACATGGTCCAATCGGAGGCGGTGAAGGCATTCATGAACGTGCTCAGGCTGCGCTTGAGCATTGAAAAAAAAGGATCGCGCACCGGAAACCGCTCGGATCCGCACAGCACCACGTGCTCCAGGATGTGGGCCACGCCGGTCGAGTCCCGCGGCACGGTTTTGAAGATCACCCCGAACGCATTCTCGCGGTCGGCGCGCTCGACGTGAACATGTCGCGCGCCGGTCGACCCATGCACCAGTTCGTGGAAGACGGCGTGGATTTCCGGCAAGGCCTCCCGCCGGAGCACGCGATACCCGTGGAGCTCGTCACCGACGCTGGGGCCGGGCAGTTTTTCTGGTAAAGTCGAATTCATGGGGACCTCGATGGTGTGCATCCAGCCGGACGGACGGCCGGTCCTGCGCGGGCCGACCCGTCCCGGCGGTCGACCCGAGCGGATCGAGCGCAGGGGCGCCGGGCTCTCAAAAAAAGCTGATTCCGGCGGTGTCAGATGACGACGTAGACGCCGCGGCTGTGCCGCTTGATCTTGCCAAGCTTGTTGAGTCGAAAGATGATGTTGCGGATTTTCTTGTCGGCAAACCCGGTCTTGGCCTGAATGTCCGTAAACCTGAGCCCCTGCTTGGAGCGCCGGATGAGGTCCAAAACGGAATCGGCGGCGGCAACGGTCGTCCGCCGCCGGACGCCTTTGACTCGACTGCCCGCCATCGATGCCGTCAGAAGGCTCTCCAGCCGATCCAGGCGCGCCATCAGTTTGTCCACATCGCGCTTGGTCGGGATCTCATAGGCCTGCATGAAAAACTTCACCATGGCGTCGAAACTGATGGATTTGCCTTTTCTTCTGAGCATCGTGGCTCTCCTCTCGAAGGGTGTGAAGTAAGCCGTCGCGCAAGCAATTTTTGGCAACCTAATGATGAAAGTCAAAAAAGTCAAGCTGCGCCCCCCATCGAGCTAGAAATTCAGGGGAGAAGCGATTGATCGGAAGTCCCTTTCCTGCTATCTTCGAAACCTTCGGCGGACCGGAGGCGCTTCTCGTTCGCGGCCGCTCGGCGAGGCACGAATTGAAATCTCCTCGGCTTCTTTGCAGGATTCACGGGCTTCAGCCGCAGAAGCAGCTGGGGCAGAACTTTCTCGCCGATGCGGCGACGGCACAAACGATCGTCGAGCGCTCCGGCTTGCGCCCGCAGGACACCGTCGTCGAGATAGGGCCTGGCCTGGGCGCTTTGACCTTTCCCCTGTCGCAGGCGGTTCAGACCGTGATCGCGATCGAAAAGGACGCCGCCCTCGCACGGGTGCTGGAGAAAGAACTGCTCGACACCGGGACGGCCAACGTCCGGGTCGTTCAAGCCGATGTGCTAGAAATCGAGCTGCCGGCGCTGGCCCGCGAAGCCGGGCAACCGCTCACGGTCATCGGCAACCTTCCGTACAACATCTCCTCGCAGGTGCTGATCCAGCTCATCGCGGCCCGGCGGCAGGTTCCGCGTGCGGTGCTCATGTTCCAGAAGGAGCTGTCCGCCCGGTTGCGCGCGGCTCCGGGCGGCCGAGATTACGGGCGCATCACCGTCCTGCTGCGCTACTGCGCCGACATCCGGCGTTTGGCGACCGTGAGGGCGGCGCACTTCTTTCCAACCCCCAAGGTGGATTCCGAGGTGCTGGACATCCGCTTTCGCCCGCAGGCCCTCTACCCGCCGCACGACGAGGAGCGGTTGTTTCGCCTGATCGCCGCCAGTTTCGGTCAGCGCCGCAAAACGTTGAAAAACGCGCTGTGCGCGTCCGACCTGCGGGTTTCGGCGGAGGCGGCCGCCCGGGCGCTCCGGCAGGCGGGCATCGACCCCGCGCGGCGCGCGGAAACCCTCTCGGCAGCGGAATTCGTGGCCCTGGAGATCAGCCTGCGTGGCTTGGCCCGCGACCCCGCCGGCGACGGGACATGACCCGGCTCCTTCCGAATGCGCCTTGATTGAAGGCGCGACCGACCCGGATGCGGCGCGCGCCATGGCCGGCAGCCGGCTCGGCAGGCTTCTGGATTTTGCTTGACCCCCGCGAGGGTTTTGGCTACGCTTCGCGTGGAAAAACCATTCCCGGAACGGTGTCAAAGGAGGGTGACATGGCAATCAAGGTTTTGATCAAACGACGCGTGCCGCTGGAAAAAGCCCGGGAAACGATCACGCTCTTCCGCCAGCTGCGGGTCTTGGCAACCGCTCAGGAAGGCTACATCTCCGGCGAGACCCTGCGCAGCCTCGATCAGCCCGAGGAGTTCCTGGTGATCAGCTCCTGGCATTCTCCCCAGCACTGGAAAAACTGGCTGGCCAGCCCGCAACGAAAGGACATCCAATCCAAGATCGACCGGCTGCTGGGCGGTGAAACGACCTACGATCTCTACCACTACGGCTTCACCGCCTAAAAACTGAGCCGGCCCGTCAACCGGCCCGGCTCAGCCCTTGATCCTTGCAGCACCCCGTGGCCTCGAGCGCACCGGCTTCCATGCTGAATCGGAGCGCCGCATGGCAAACCAACACGTGCTCGCCCGCGGCGGCTCACAATGCCTCGGCGATGGACACCGTGCGATCCCCCAGCATGCGAACGTAGCTGCCCTTCTCGTTGTCGTACCATCCGTAGATCACCGCCTGGGTCACGGGAATGCGGATCACCATGCTCTTCAGAGAGGAAAGCAGGCCCGCATCCAACCCCGGCACCTTGGCGAGATCGAAACAGGCCTCCGCCGTCCGGGAGTGGGTTTCCGTGCTTTCAATGATGGCCGCCGCTCGCGGCATGCCGATGATATCCGCCGAGACGTTCTGCTGCTCGGAATAGATCAGGTACCCATCCGGGCTGTCGGCCGCCGCCTGGCGGTAGATGGCGTTGATCGTGTTGCGGTCCACCCGGCCGCGGGCGGGGTCCTCCTGCAGGTTGATCACCAGAATGATCAATGAGCCCGTGCTGGTCGGGATGCGCACCGACTCGGCGATGAAGGGGATGTCCTTCATCTCCGGGATCACCAGCCGCAGGGCGTTGGCCGCTCCCGTCGAGGTCAGGATGATGTTGTTCATGATGCTGCGGCTCTTGCGCAGGTCGCCCTTGTCGGCATCCGGCAGGCGATCGAGGACTTCCTGGGAGCTCGTAGCCGCATGCACGGTCGCCATGGAGGCCGAGAGAATCCGCTTGGCGCCGAACGCGTCGATGAGCGGCCGCATCATGTGCGCCAGGCAGGTGGTGGTGCAGGAGGCGCAGGAGATGACCCGGTGCCGGCGCGGGTCGTAGTCGTTGCCGTTGACGCCCATGACGGTGGTGACGGCGTCGGCCGGAACCGCCGCGGTCTTGTCCTTGATCTTGAAGGGCGCCGAGACCAGCACTTTTTCGGCCCCGGCGGCGAGATGACCGCGCACCGATCCCCTGGGCTCTTCCGGCCCGGCCGTGGGATCCAGGAACTGCCCGGTGGTGTCCACCACCAGCCGCACGCCGTGGCCTCCCCAGCCGATCTCGGCCGGATTGCGCTTCTCGCGCAGGAAGCGCACCGGCAGGCCGTCGATTCGCAGCCTCCCCGTTTTGTCATCGATGTCGGTGATGACCGGTTGGGCCTGATGGCCGTACAAGTACCCGTGCAGCCATCCGTAGGTCGAATCGCGCTCGATGTAATGGGCCACGTCCGCAAGCGATTTGCCGGCCGCTCGCCCCAGATTGACCACGATCTCGGCGAAGGCCTTGCGCGCCACGTGATGCCAGAGCGTCAGTTTCCCGATCCGGCCGAGGCCGTTGATGCCCAGCTTAAGCCCTGAATCGCCCGGTGCCGCCATGATTCACCTCCTTTTCCGATGGCTCTGCCGATGGTCTGATCATGATTCCTGCAGCTTGATGATTCCCCGATACACCGATCCCTCTTGACCGTCAATGCTGAGGTGCTCCCCGGCCTTCAGCCGCGCGGAGGGGAATCGGCATACTTTTTCGCTTTCGCTGCACTCCAGGGTGCCGCAGCCGACCACACAGGTCTTGCCCAGGCGGTGGGCCACCACGGCCGCATGCGACGTCAGGCCGCCCCTGGCGGTGAGCAGCCCGTCGGCGGCATTGATTTCGCGGATGTCGTCCGGCACCGTGTCGGTGCGCACCAGGATGAGATGGGTGGCGGGCTCGCGCACCCGCCAGGCCTCGATCTCATCGAGGCTGAACACCAGCCGGCCGCTCATCGCACCGCCGCTCACCCCGATGCCGTGGCCCAGCAACTGGTCGCGCGACGGCGCCTCACGATCGAAGGCCAGCACCTTCGGGCTCTCGCGGATGGCCATGTCCCGTGTCTGCAGCATGTAGAGCTCATCGGCGGTGGGGTTCTCGAAGGTGAACTCGATCTCCTGGGGGCTCCAGCCGTGGTCGTCGATCAGCAGGTGCGCCCAGCGCTTGAGCTCCTGATAAATCTGCGGAAAGTGCGTTTCCAGAGTGACATCGGTCTCGCGCATTTCGATTTCCTGCTGGAAGAGCGAAATGGGCATGGTATGCACCAGTCCCGACACCACGTCCTCGCCCTGGTTGGCGGTCGAGAAATCCCCCCACAGCTTCAACACGTCCCCGGCCCAGCGCGGGTTGTGCGTGAAAATGACTCCGGTCCCGGCTCCGGTGGACCGGTTCCCGTAGACCATGGCCTGGACGGCGATGGCCGTGCCCCAGTCGTCGGAAATCCCCATGATGCGCCGGTAGGCCAGCGCCTTGGGGGATTCCCACGAGGCGAGCACCCGCCGAATCGCCAGCAGGAGCTGCTCGAACGGCGAATCGATCACCTCGATCCCGGCCGCCTCGATCAGGCGTCGGTAGGCCAGCGCCACCTCGCGCATCTGCTCACCCGAAAACTGCCGCTTCAGGGGGATTCCCAGGCGGCGCTTGAACGCGGCGATCACGGCGTCGAAGTCGTCGCGGGTCAGGTCGTGCGCCATGCCATAGTTCTGAAGGAAGCGCCGGTAGTTGTCCCAGGCGAACCAGGCATTGCCCGTTCGGCCGGCCACCCCGGCCGTGATTTCCAGATTGTTGCCGACATCCAGGAGCGTGTCCATCATTCCCGGCTGGGAGATGGCCGAGCCGCTGCGCACGGACAACAGCAGCGGGTTGGCGGGATCGCCGAAGACCTTGCCGGCGGCCTGCTCCAGCCGCTTCAGATGCTGGCCGATCTGTTCATGGAAATGCCGCTGCGCCGGCGCATAGCTTTCGATCACCTCGCGGCAGCGGAACACCTCGGTGGTCACGATGAAGCCGGGCGGCACACGGAAGCCGAGGCTGTTCAGCTTGACCAGATTGAAGCCTTTGGTGCCGAGGTGGATCACGCCGACCTCGTTCTGACAGGGTGCGTCGATCGGCACCAGGCTCGCCTGCGGGTTGTACAGCAGCAGTTTCTGAAGCTGCTCCCGTGGCAGCTTGTCGGACTGCTGGAAAAGCGTATTCAGGATCCGGCCCAGAAACAGGTCGAGCTGCTGGAGCCCGAGCGCGCCGGCGATCTGGTCGCGGAAAAAGATTTCGGCCACCCGGTGGTTCAGCCGTTCGCGGTCATCGAGGAGCTCGCGCGGCAGGTATTTGGGCAGGAGGCGGTCCGCCGGCAGCCCGGCCAGGATGCGGTTGAGGTTGGCCCCGTGCAGGTTGTTGAAGTGGTCCTTGATGATGTTCTGGACCGCCAGGGCGAAGCCCTTGAAGATGTCCAAGTACTGGGTCAGCGTGAACCCTTTGACGGCGAGCGAGTCCTTCAGGAACTCGAGCTGGCGTTCGAACTCCGCCGACCGGATCCCGTCCAGCCGCAGGGCCTGGTCAAACAGCCGCAGGGCGTCGTGAATCTGAACGAACGTGGCCTTGGTGATCAGGCTGAGGTCGAGGTCGTGGATCAAGCCCTCGAAGAGCACGTTCACGATCGCTTCCAGGCGCAGGGTCAGCCCCAGACAGTCGAACTTCATTTCATGGTAGCTGCCGTACATGGACGGGATGTCGATGGTGATATGGCGTTTCTGGTAGATGTCCTCGCGGATCTCAAAGGTGGCGTCGGAGGCGATCACGCGCTTCAGCGTTTCGAGATAGTCCAGGATCAACGCCAGACGCCGGTTCGGGTCGCTCTCGCCGAGCGCGCGTTCCAGGCGGCTCAGCTCCGGCAGCGCTTCCGGCCGCAGCTGGGCCAGGTAGTTCTCCAGCTCCACGATGTCGAGTCGGTATTTCTGATGCAGCAGCTGGTAGAATTCGACCGCCAGGGCGAATCGTTCCATGTCGACGCTGGAAACGCCCGGGACGAATCCCAGCAGAACCGAGAGCTCCTGCGGCCGCAGGGCCAGCAGGTCGTCGGGGACGCGCACCCCCTTCTTGGCCAGGCGCCGCATGACCCGGTGAAGCCCCTTGACACAGGGGCCTTGCGAATCGATCTGCGCGAAAATCGACGGCGGCACGAACGGCGCCAGCCCCTCCTTTTCCTGGGTCTTCCAAAACTCGAACGTCGCCTCCATGAAGGGCATGATCTGGTTGCTGCTCTCGACGTGGCTTTGCTTGCGCAGGAAATGCACCAGAACGTCGCGTCGCTGGCTGAGCTCATCGATGCGGGTGGAGACATCGCGCAGCCGCCCTTCGGCGCCGATGTCGTTGAAGAACACCGGGCACAGGCGGGCGAACTGCTTCACCAAATGATAGACGGGCGCGACCGAGCTGTTGAGCAGCCCGGTCACGTCCCGCGGGAACAGGTCGATGTCCCGGATGAGGACCCCGCTCACGGACAGATGAATGATCAGGGCCGAGAGCAGCCGCGTCGAACCTTTCGGATTCAGCTTGATTAGCTCCAGCCAGGTGCGGATGTTGAGCAGATGCGCACTGTTGGACCGGATGCGCCATTCGTCGTCCACGCCCTGAACCGCGGGCGGCTGGAAGCCGAAATCGATGAGGGCGTCGATGAAAAAGTTCACCAGGTCGATGTCGTCGGTCTTGTACACCCCCTGGCCCATGTTGAGCACGCAGGTGAGCGCCGTGGCCGGAAAGTTCTCCGCGCGTTCCTTGAGAATGGAGAAGGTCCTGCGGATCAGCTGCTGGATGTTGCGGTAATTCTCATTGACGATGATCCAGGTCAAGGTCTGATTGATGTCCCGCAGGGTCTCCTCGTGAACCAATGCCAGCCCGGAGATGTTCATCATCTGGAAGAGAAAGATCAGCTTGAGGTGCTGCCCGCGCCCCGCGGTGCCGCCGCGCTCCAGCAGCTGGGCGGGAATCTTCTGGTAGGCCTCGACGAAGTGGCTGAAGCCGGGCAGTTCCAGGAGCCGTTGCGCGGCGAGCGCCGAATCGGCGTCGGTCGCATCCAGGCACGCCTGCAGCGACGCCCGCCATTCCAGGATCCTGCGATGGGAGATGCCCTGAAAGAGGAGGTCGCAGCCGCCGGCCTCGCCGAATTCCGACGCCTCCCGATTGCAGGCGGCCTCCGGGTCGCTTTCGCTCAACCAGTAAGCATAGGTGCGCTCAAGATACCGGACGAGCATGCGGTTGAGCGCGCCGAACCCTTCGCCGGCGGCCCCGCTCGACTTCAGGAGGGCGGCCGCCAGGCGCTCCGGCGCGTGATAGCTTCGAACCACGCAGTCGAAGGCGTCTTCCGGCAGCTGCTGCACCTGCTCCAGGGCATCGTTTAAAACCGGCCGGAAGCGCTCGAACTCGTCCCGGGATTCGCGAACGATGGCCTGGAGGTACAGCAGCAGGCTGTCGACGGCGGCGGCCTTCACGTCCTCGGTTTTGGCGGAGGTCACCGCGGCGATCAGGATTTCCGTCATCCGGGCCGCCGCCTCGGGGCCGCGAGGGTGCCGGCGGAAGAGGTGAAAATAGTCCAGCGAGTATTTGCGCGCCTCGGAGACGATGAAGCGCCAGTTGCGATACGGGTGCGAAAGCTCTCCGAGAAAGATGTTCAGCCCTTCCATCAGCCCGTAGTATTTGCTCATGACGTCCTGGAGGACGGCATACTTCGGGTCGACGGCGACATCGACGTGATAATCGGCGAGGTTGACCTCGAGGGCTCTGGACCTGGGTTTGGATGCCGAATCCATGGGGCGTTGTCCGTTCCGTGGACGCCGGGCGAAAGCTTCACATGCGACGGCGATGATGAAGCGATGGGATCAGTTTAGCAGATGGACTCAGGAGTGACAAGGCGCGGACGCAAGCCCTTGGCCGAAAACCTCAGGCGCGAGGCGCACTGCAGAAGGGCCCAGGTTCCCGTCCGCCGGGAGCTCGCGGCCCGTTTGGCATGCACCCCGGGCCGAATAGCACCATCCGCCGCAGGCCCAGGATCGGCCCCTTTCAAAAGGCCGCGGCCGGCTAGCGCGAAAGGCCGATCAGCCGGTAAACCACCATGCCCGCCAGCCAGGCGATGTCTTCGGGGGAAAGGAGACCTCCGATGCTGCGGTCGAAGAGGATGGAGGCCTCGGCCGGGAACTCCTCGTCGCCGGCGTGAAGGATCAGGCGCATGGGCACCCTGGGGAACACCCGGAAATCGAACGCCGCATCGCCGAACCCCACGGCGAGCCCCTGCAGACGCGCGGCCGCCGCCCCGAATCCCGCGACGTTCCGGCCGAACACCTTCTTCAGCGGATCCACGGCCCGCTTGAGGAAAGCAGCGAAATAAAAGCCCGCCCCCGGAATCTCCCGGTACGCGACCCAGTCTCCGGAGACGGGATGGAGCTGCTCCGCCAGCAGGTAGTGCAGGACGAGGATCTGCTCCTGGATCGGCACCTCTCGGCCGGCAGCCGCGAGGTCCGTGAAGTCAAATTCCGGATAGCTCAGCCGGAAGGTGCGGTTGAGAAAGGGCACGCGGACAGCCCGGCCCTCCGCTGCTTCGAACCCTGAACGGCTCAAGAGGACCTCGAACGGAACGGCCGCCAGTCGCTCTCTGGCGATGGCGCGGGCTGCGATGTAGTCGTCGATGCGGGGCATACGAAAAGATGCGCGGTCCCAGGTGCTGGATGCTGGATGAGAGCGGATTCGGGATCTCTTCTGTCGGGAGTCCCGCACCCCGCATCCGACACCCAGCATCTTGAGGTTAAACAAAAGCCCTCCCCTCGTGCGAAGGAAGGGCTTCTTGACGGCTGTCCACGAGGCCCGGCGTTAAATCTCCAGCCAGGAATCCGAGTAAAGGGTGTTGCCGAGAATGACGTTGACGGTCTTCGCGTAGTCCTGCATTTCCTTCGAGAGAGAGCCCATGTCCGGAGCGTTGCCGTCCATGATGCCGTAGATCAGGTCCACGATGTCCTGGCGCTTGCCCTTGGCGATAGCCGCCAGCTGCTCGTCGAGCGGGTCGGCGATGACCGAATACATGCCGTGCTTCTGCAGCATGACCATGTAAGTCTGGTTGAGGATCGGCCGCAGATGCCCCGGAGGGCCGTTGGAGATATTGGACAGACCGCAGGTGCTCTTGGCGCCCGGCGCCATGTCGGGGATCATGGACTGGAAAGTCATCAGGCTGATGAGCTGGGGCTGCTGAATGTTGACCGGCGTCACGATCCCGTCCACCCAGATCTTTTCGTTCGGAATACCGGCTTCGTTGGCAAAATAGATCAGCTCCACGCACAGCGCGGCGCGTTCGTTCTCGTCGCGCGGCAGGCCCTCCGGCCCCCACATGAGGGCGATGAAATCCGCATCGGCATCCTTGGCGATGGGCACCATGCGCTGGTATCGCTCGGGACGCACCATGATCGAGTTGATCAGCGGCGGCTGGGGCGTGGGTTTGTAGACCTTCAGTGCGGCCGCTATCGCATCGATGTTGGACGTGTCCAGGGCGAGCGGAACGTCCGGGACCACTTCCTGGACGGTCTTCACGACCCACGGCATCAGCTCGTGGCCTTCCTTCTTGGCCGGCCCGAGATTGATATCGATATAGTCCATGCCTTTCTCACGCTGGAAAAGCGCTTCCTCTTGGATCGGCTTGGGGTCGCGCTCTTTGTAAGCTTTGCCGATTTTCTTGGATATTACATTCAGGCTCTCGCCGATTAAAATCATACCACCCTCCCTCTCTCAATCGAAATGGTCAGCCGCAGCGCGGCCGCGCCGGCAGCGAAGCCGCTCTCCGGCCGGCCGCATTTTCCCGACGGTCAGCGTGCCTTGAGGAACGCCGGGAGGTGGGCGGCTTCCCGGGGTCCAACGGTGATCTTCCAGCCGGGCAGTTCCTCTTCCATGTCGCCGGCGATGGAGGCGGCGTAGCCGGGGATGATGATTTCCTTGTTTTGCACCTTGCCGTCGATGCCGCTTTTCTTGACGAAGGCGCCGACATCGTCGCCCGCGAATTTGCCCGCGGCCCAGGCCGTCATGACCGACAGTCCTTCGGAGTCCTTGATCAACAGATAGGACGGGACGCGGCTGGCCTCGACCTCCCCCGAGACGATGAAGTAGGTCAGCGCGAAGTTGGTGGTCACCATCACCGGCGACTTCTCGTTGGGGTTGTTGATCTCGTAGATCCCCTGCGTCACGGTCATGGGCCGCTGCGGGTCGGTGAAGATGTTCAGCCTCTCCAGCAGCAGCGGGAACAGACTCTCGCCCGCGAAGTCCGACATCACCAGGATCCCGCCGTACTTGGCGACGAACGTCCCGGCCAGCATGGTCTCCACATCCAGGCTTCCGGCCATCTCGCAGGGGAAAACGATGGTCGGAAAGCCGAGCGCCCGGTTGCCGTCCTTGAGCGCCGCGCGCCGGATCGCGATCATGTCCATGTGGGCCTGTTTGACCTCCCGGCAGCCGGGGTCGAGCACCAGATCCTTCAGCCCCATGTCGGTCAGCTTCTGAGTGAGCGGGAGCAGATCGGCGACCGAGGCGGCCTTGACCGCCAGCGGCAGCCCGGTCTCCTTGGCCAGCGCCCCCATCGCATCCAGGTTGCCGGCCGTGGCGGCATAAAGCAGCGGCCGTTTGAACTTCGTGGCCTCGACCGCCGTCTTCATGACATCCGGTTTCTCGGTCATGAGCACCAGGTTGAACTCCGAGGTCTCGGCGATGGTCTTGGCCGTCTGGGCGAAGGCGTCGGCCTTTCCGTTGACATCCTTAACGGCAATCAATTCCGGCCGCAGGTTGAGCCCGACCCGCTCGTACTGAAAGGCGTTCCACTTCTTCAGCTTGGTCTGGAGATCGGCGGCGGAAATGTCCGAACCGACGAGCGCCGCCAGGAGGGTCGGGTTGAAGAAGGTCTTTTCATGGCGGTACTGCACGGTCTCGCCGCCGGTGGTCGCGGCGCGCACGCCCTTGCCGATGGCCACCGGCCGAATCGGCGGCGCCGATGCCTCGGAGAGGGCCGCCCGGGCTTCCGCGGATACATACGGGCAACTGTCGAGCTCGGCCTTGCCGGAGGCCAGGTTCATGGCAAAGGCCAGGCAGGTGGGAACACCGCATTCCTTGCAGTTGGTTTTGGGAAGGAGCTTGAATATCTGGATACCGGTCAATGCCATGGGTGTCTCCTTTTAGCGTGTTCAGAAGTTGGGAAGGCGGCTGCGCAGCGTCTCGGGCGGCCGCGCAGCCGCTTCAAACCCCGAAAGTTTCATCCGGTGCCTCATCCGGCGATGATGGGATCCATCGACAGCGCCGGGTGGTCCTTCTCTTTCAGGAAGGCCATGATCTCCTCTTCGGTCGTCCCGACGGTCTCATCGGCGATGCGGTCGATCAGATCCGGAACGCCGACCTCGGTGCCGCGCTTGATGAGCCGGTCGCGGATCTCCTCTTTGAGGATCTTGGGCATCCACACCAGACGCTTGATGCCGCCGTCGCCGAGGATGAACTTGCCCTGGGTGATGTTGAACTTGGAGTGCCCGACGAAGCCCGGAGACGAGGCCCCGCCGCCCATGACGCCGGCGAGCGTCGTGAACTTCATGCCGCAGGGGGTCTCGCCGGTGTAATCGCGGTTGACGGTCATGATCCCGTTGCACGAAGGCAGCATCGCCGCGATGCACTCGCAGCAGCCGCAGGTGGTCATGGGGCTGATGACCATCGAGTAGAAGTTGTAGTGGCTGACGGCGCCGCGCGAGGCCTTCTGCACGAACTCGTTGACGCCCTTCCACTGGCCGAGCTTGGGATCGAGGCACTCGCCCTTCTGAATCGGCTGATTGGGGCCGGTGGGGTTGATCTCAAAAGAGGCCTTGCAGTCCATCCAGTTGTAAGCCCCGCACAGGCCGGTGCGCTCCGGGCTGACGGTGCAGACATGGCTCGGCGCAAAGGACTGGCAGAGCGTGCAGGAGTAGTAGGTCTCGACGTCCTCGTCCTTCATCTTCTCGACGCGCTCGTCGCGCGTTTTGTATTCGCCGCGGGCGCGCTGGGTGAGCTTGTCCACGTCTTCCTTCTTGGTGAAGAGCGTGACCTGGACCTTGTCGACGATCTTCTGGAAATCCTGGTGGAACTTGGCGTGCAGCACGACGCCGATGTGCTTCAGGGAGAAGCCTTTTTCGACGGCGGCCTTGCTCAGCCGGATCCAGGCGATGTCGCGCTGGCCGATGTGCATGATGCCCTGCATGTAGTTGATCAGGTGGTGGATCTGGCGCTCGATGATCGGCTCGAAGTCGGTCTGGAATTCGCGGCCGGCGATCTGGACGTAGATGCCGAGCGGCGAGGCGCCGCCCTCTTTGATCTCGTTCACGTCCGGCCCGACGATGGTGACCTTGCCGTCCTCGATCTCGTTCATCTCGGCCATCTTGACGAGCTCGGTGCACTGGGTCTTGCCGCCGCCCATCTGGCAGTAGAGGTCCTGGCCGCGCACGCGCTCGCCTTCGTAGGCCGGGCCGAAGGACATCGGGATGTCGATCGTGGCCACCTGGACCTTGAGGCCGCGCACCTCGACCGATTTCTGCACCATTTCGCTGTGGGGCACGTTGGCGACGACATGCTCGTAGGTGCAGATGCCGGTCGGCAGCACCTCGGGGATGTCCGTGTCGGCGATGGTGGGGAAGCCCCAGTTCACGCAGCCGGCCGCGGCCGCGGCCCAATCGGTGCCGACTTCGCCCAAGGCGTTCACGAAGGCGAAGATGCGGTTCTTGTTGTAGAGCAGCATGCGCTTGTAGTCGCCGGGCTGCACGCCGCCGAAGGCCATAGCGGCGCGGTTGGCGAAGCCGAGGGCGAAAATGGCCGAAGAGATGTAGGGCCCGAAGGGCACGATGCGGGTGTTCCAGCCGATCTGCACCCCGGCCTGCAGCAGCTGCTGGGCCACCGAGGTGTTGTTCTGCTGGGCGGCCAGGAAAATGTAGAGGCTGCGTTTCTGGTACTCTTCGACGATCAGTTTGGCGGTCTCGGGGTCCGGCGCCGCGCCGACGATGGCCGCAAAGCCGGGGGCCGATCCGTCCACGAACTCGACGCCGCGTTTGCGGAAGACGGTGTCGTCGGCCGCGCCCAGCCAAATCTTGCCGGCTTCCTCGTCGATCTCCTCGGAGTGCAGATAGAAGTCGGGTTCGTTGAGGTAGCGAATCGCCTCGCGTAGCTCGAAGCTGAACAGGGCTGCCATCCCGGCGTCCAGCAGCGGGCCGAGGTACGGCAGATGGTTCTGGCCCTTGATGTGGGGGGGCAGCAGCTTGCGCACCGCCTCCAGCACCTTACTCATGTCTTCGAGCTTCTCGACCTTGATGCCGAGCAGGGAGTAGATCACCGGCAGGTAGTAGGCCGTGTTGGGAAATCCGACCTTGGTGTCGGCATTGAAGGTCTCCAAGGCCTTCTTGTACTCGCCTTCAACCTGGGAAACGATGTTGTAGGCACCCTGAATCGCGGCAAACGCAACTAGTTTAGACATGCAATGGTCCTCCTTCGTTGAGGCTTTATAGGAAACGGTTCATGAAACGGGTTGAAAGATAAATAGATCGAAGCTCATCGGTCGCGGCGGTGGACCCACACCAGGGTTTCGACGATCTTTTCGGCAACCGACTTCCCCGGTACGGCCGCTTTCTTTTCGACCTCTTTGGGAGCCGCGGCCTTCTTCGCGGGCCTGGCCGGCGCCGCGGCCGGGGCCGCAGCGGCCCGGTCCTCGCGCTCCTTGGCGCGCTGCTGCCGGATCTTGTCGAGGTCGGCTTCGACCTTGGCCTTTTCAGCGGCCAGCCGCTGGGCCTCGGCTTCGGCCTTGGCCTTGGCGTCCGCCTCGGCTTTGGCCTTGGCGTCGACCTCGGCCTTGGCCTTGGCGTCGGCCTCGGCTTTGGCGCGCGCGGCCGCATCGGCCTGGGCCCGCACGGCGGCCTCGGCCGTGGCCTTGGCGTCCGCCTCCGCTTTGGCCTTTAACGCGGCTTCGTCGACCGCGGGCGCGGCCGGTGCCGCGGCCGCCTTGGGCGGAGGTGCGGCTGCCGGCTTGGCCTCGGCCTTGGGCGCTGCCGCGGCCGCTTTCGGCGGCGGCGCTGCCGCCGCCGGCTTTTTCTCCTTTTCCTCGGCAATGGCCAGGTTGGGCGCCGGGGACAGGCTCAACAGGTCGATGTCCGCTGCCGGCAGCTTCTTGGCGATCGGCGCAACCGCCGCGGCCGAGCCGCCCTTGCACATGAGATCGATGTAGCTTTTGACGAGACGAACGGCCTCCGGGTGGCGCATGAAGAGAATACTGGAACCGCTCATGAGGTAGGCCACCGCCCCTACGGCTTCCATCAGGATGCCGCGGCGCTCCGGGTCGCCCAGGGTCGGTGCGTCTTTGGCCCCCTGCTTGGCCTCCTTGGATTTCCAGACCTCGTTGCCCAGGTTGTTGACGAGCGGCAGCTGGAGCTTGTCGTCGCCCTGGGCCAGGGCCGCCATGCGGATGCGCTCCATGACCGAATAGGAGTACTCCAGGCCGTAGCCGAGCCCGCCCGTGGTCGGGTCGATCAGCATGCGGTTGGTGGGCATCCCCAGGTTTTCGAGCAGGATGTTGATCTGCTTGGCGAGGTTGACGTCGATGGGCGAGGAGGCGATGATCGAATGACCGAACCCCATGGCAGCCGCCCCGATCGCCTTGTGGTTCTTGTCCTCGACGGGCCCCAGGAATAGATTTTCACCCTGGCATTCCTCGGCGATCTTCTTGAGCACGGCCTCGTCCTTTTCGACGTTGGCGCACCCCCAGACAATCAGCGGCACATCAACGGCCGCCCGCACCTTCTTCACCGATTTGACGGCGTCTTCGGCCGAGGTGTTCTTCCCGTTGGGGTCGATGCTCTTGAGCTGCAACACGATGATCTCGGCGCCGAACTCCTTGACGCATTTCTGCGCCCAGGCCCCCGGATCCGCGACCACATCCTTGAAGGGGGCCAGGGCGGCCTCGGCCCAGTCCTCCGGAGCCATGTCCCAGACCTCCATGGCGATCTTGGGCGGGTGGGGCATGGCGCCCTCGAACTGGTAGAACGGATAGCACGTCTCCCCCCCGACCGTTACCGTTTTCGGCCCTTTGCCCAGAGTGATTTCCTTGATTTTGCCGGTGTAGGATTCTTTGTAGAATTGGAAGCCCAACGTTCCCTCCTTGTCGTCTTGAGCGGTTTATGGGTGTGGTGATAGACCCGTTCGGATCAGCTCATCGTTGCTATGGGAACACTGCAGGTGAAACACTGGATAAAAATGGGACGCTCTTCCTTTACCGAGCGCATGTGTGTTTGTCAAGAGTGGACTCTGAAAAATTTTGCAGTTATTTCAATACTCGACCAGGCAGGTAGGCTTGGGAGCGCATTTTTCGGCGGCGGCGGGGCGAACGCGGTGCGTCACCGGCTATTTTTCGGTATACGGATGCGCAGGCGCGCAGGCGCCTGACCGCCGTTTTGCTTATTTTATCGGCTGCCTGCGGCGTTGCATCCGGGCCTGAAGGCGCGGAAAGCGATCGAGGTCGGTGTGCGGCAGAAAAAGGGCTGCGATGTAGTTGTCCATGTAGGAGGCCGTTTCGGACAACTCGAAGTTGGTCATCTTGCGGACGACGTCCGCAACGTCGCGGCGGATGCGGTTGGTGAGAGAGCTCATCTTGGCGCCCAGGAGGGATCCGTTGCCGAGATAGGTCACCCGATCCGGATCCATTTCGGGCAGGAGGCCGATCGTCATGGCCTTTTCGAGGTCGACGTAACTGCCGAATCCCCCGGCCAGAACGACGCGCCGGATGTCGCCGAGCGTCAGGCCGACCTCCGTCAGCAGCGTCATGCACCCGCTGTAAATGGCGCCCTTGGTCCGGATGAGGTTTTCGATGTCGATCTCCGAAAGCGTTATGTCCCGATCGATCTGGGTTTCGTCCTTCCAGGCCACGACGTATTCGTAGCCGGCCTGATTGGGCCGCACCCTGGGGGTGTCCAGCCCGGGATTGAATTTGCCCAGATTGTCGATGACTCCCATTTCGAACATCACGGCCACCATGTTGATGAGGCCCGAGCCGCAGATGCCTTTGGGCCGCACCCGGCCGATGGTCACGATCATGGGCTCAAACGTGGCCGGGTCCAGTGAAAAGTCCTCGATGGCCCCCCTGGCGGCGCGCATGCCGAACTGCAGCCCTCCGCCTTCGAACGCCGGTCCGGCCGAACAGGCCGCGCAGGCCAGCCAGTCCCGGTTGCCGATCACTATTTCGGCGTTGGTGCCGACATCGAGAAAGAGCGTCAGTTCTTCGGTGCGGTAGATGCCGGACCCCATGACCCCGGCCACGATGTCGCCGCCGACGTAGCTCGACACGCAGGGATAGACCAGGGCCGTCACATGGTCCTCGAGCTCCATGCCCAGTTCGCGGGCCTTGACCGGAGGGTAGAGCGAGGAGGCCGGCACGTAAGGCGCCCGCCGGATGAAGCGCGGGTTGACCTTGAGCAGCAGCTGGGTCATGGTGGTGTTGCCGGCCAGGGTGATCGTTGCGATGTCCTGCGGGTCGGCTCCCGAGCCGCGCATGATCTTGCGCAGGATCTTGTTGATCGTCTCCAGAACCACTGCCTGCAGGCGCTCCAGGCCGTCCGGCTTTTCGGCATAGACGAGCCGGCTGATCACATCCTCGCCGTAGCTGATCTGGCCGTTGAACTCCGCGTGCTCGGCCCGGACCTCGCCGCTGATCAGGTCGATGATCTGCCCGTAGACCGTGGTGGTTCCGATGTCCATGGCGATGGCCAGGCTGCGGCCGGAGGTGTCCCCGGCCTGGACGTTGATGATGCGGGTCTTGCCGTCTTCCCGTACCGGCCGCACCAGGGTGGCCGTCACCCGGAAGTCGTCTTCACGGATCACCTGCGGGATTCTGCGGATGACGGACAGGTCGGCCTCCAGCTTGTGCTCGTCGTGCTGCAGCTTCAGAAAGCCGATCAGCCGACTGAGGTCCGGCAGGTTGTCGCTGGGGGAAGGGGGCGGGATCTGCAGGAATTTCTTCTCGACCGGCGCGAGGAAAAGCCCGTGCTCCTTCAGTTCCTCGAAGTTGAATTCCCGCACCCGCGCGCTGCGCCGCGGCGAGGCCGGGCGTGCCAGAACCCCGGTGTCGATCGCCGATTCGACCGGGATGCGCACGGTCAAGTCGCCGACGACCACTGAGCGGCAGGCCAGCCGATAGCCCCTGCGGATGTCCTCGGGGCTCAGTTTTTCGCTGATCCCCTCCTCCACCCGGCCCTCCTCGATCAGCACCCGGCACTTGCCGCACACCCCCTCCCCCCCGCAGGAGGCGTTGATGTGCACCCCGGCATCCAGGGCGGCCTGGATGAGGGTGCTGCCGGCGGGCGCATCAATCGAGATGGCGTGGGGCAGGAAGGTGATTCGCGGTTTCGACATAACGCTCAAACTTTATTTCCTAAATCCTTTGTCATGATCGAATGTCACGATGCGAATGCGGGATACTGGATACTGGATGCTCGACAAAAACAGAAGCCTGTTCATCGTCTCGAAATTGAATTGACATCGTTTGTAAAATCTCCCCCGGCCCCTCTTTGTCAAAGAGGGGTGATCCCTCCCTTTGGCAAAGGGAGATTAGGAGGGATTTATGTGGTGCGTCCTGACAATTACGAAACCCTTAGTACTTCCAGCATCGAGTATCCCGTATCGCTTTTATTTCTCTAGCGGTTCGCTGAAGGTGCAGCGCAGCGTCACCATATCCCCGTCGAAGGCCGTCGTCACCTTGTACGGCAGGTGCTTGAAGAGGCGGATCATGCCCTGGTTTTGAGCCGAGGTGTAAGCAAAAAAGCCCGCGATGCCGTGATCGCGCGCGGCGGACTCCATCTTTTGGAACAGAATCTTGCCCAGTCCCATCCTCTGGTAAGGCCTGCTGATGGAAAAGGCGACCTCGGCATAATTGGTGGCGGGGTCCAGCAGATACTCTCCGACGGCGACCACCTGCCCGAAGCCGAACTCCCCCACGATCGCGAGCAAGGTGAGATCATTCACATAATCGATGTGAGATACCTCCTCGGCTTCATCCTTGTCGAAATTGCGCTTTTCGTGGAAGAAACGCGCGATCACGTCGTCTTTGTCGAGGCTGTAGAAATGCTCCTGGATGCGGCGACCGTCCACCGGTTTGGCCGGCCGCACGGTGACCTGCTGGCCGGCGATTTCCAGAACCGCCTCCAGATGCACGGGGTATACCCCGTGGATGGATTCGTGCAGGGTGCGCTCGGCACTGAGCAGCCCCATCTTCTTGGCCCGGGAAAAGAGCTCTTCCCTGAAATCCGGGTGCGCGATGCTGATGAGGCCAAGGGCCCGCTCCTGGAAACTCTTGCCGAAAAGATTGACGGCGCCGTACTCGGTCACCACGTGCTGAACGTCGCTGCGGGGAACGACCACGGCCGTGTCGCTCAGCAGCGGGACGATGCGGCTTTTTTTTCCTTGCGCGGCGGTCGAGGGCAGCATCAGAATGGATTTGCCGCCCCGGGACAGTGTGGCCCCGCGCATAAAGTCCAGCACCCCGGTCACCCCCGAAAACTGGTTCTGGGGCAGGGCGTCGGCGGCCACCTGACCGGTCAGATCGATGGCCATGGCAATGCTCATGGCCACCATCCGGTTGTTGCGGGCGATGACCGCCGGATCGTTGACATAATCCGAGGGGTGAAATTCGATGGCCGGGTTGTCATTCAGAAATTCGTAGAACACCTCGTTGCCGATGGCGCTGGCGGCGACCATCTTGCCGTCGTTGAAGCCTTTCTTGCGGTTGGTGATGACGCCCCTCGAAAACAGATGCATCATGTCGCCGGTCATGTACTGGGTGTGAACCCCGAGGTCGTTCTTGTCCGACAGCGCCAGGAGGACCGCTTCGGAGGTGGCCCCCAGGCCGATGGCGATGGTGGAGCCGTCGTCGATGAGCCGCGAGGCGATCAGCCGGGCGATGCCCTTGGCGGCTTCGACCACCGGCGCTTCGGTGACGGAGAGCAGCGGCTCCTCGTACTCGACGAACACGTCCACGTCGTTCACGTGGATGAAGCTGCGGCCCAGCACCCGAGGCATGCGGGGGTTCACCTGGGCGATCACGAGATCGGCGGACTCGGCGGCCGCCAGCGTGATGTCCACTGACACCCCCAGGCTCATCCAGCCGAAATCATCCGGCGGCGACACCTGGATCAGCGCGGCTTGGATCGGCAGCATGCGGCTTTTGAACAGCCGCGGCACGGCCGAGAGGTTGATCGGCGTCAAAAACCGCTGGTTGCGGGCGATGCCCTTGGTTTTGGCCGAGCCCGAATAAAAGGACCGGATGTTGAGCGCCTGGTCGCCGGTCTTGTTGGCGATGAGCGTGAGCGGGGTGGTTTCGAGGTTGAACAGGCGCACGATCTCGATATCGGTCAGCGACTCGAAAGCGTTGGTCAGCTCCCGCATGAGGTGCTGCGGCTCCCCGCAAGAGGAGCCGATAAACACGCGCCAGCCCGGCCGGATCATGGCGATGGCGTCCGATCCGCTGCGCCGGTTGGCGACGTATTTATCGGTCCAATAGAGGTCTGCTGCCATCTCTTCACCCCTTGCGCATCCGAAACCGCGCCCCGCGCGGCATGTACATGAACGATCGAATGATCCGAATGGATAAATGAATACGCAGAATTTAGCAAGCGCAAAGCAGACGCTTATTTTCTTGACTCAAGTTGATGATTTTCCTATAACCTCGCCCAACTTGCCGCTCCCACCCGGTGGGCTCACGTCTGACGGCAATCGAGGTTATTCCGCATGAAGCTTGTATTGCGTGTAAGCGCGTGGATCGATGCGCTCAACGAATGGATCGGGCGCGGGACGGCCTGGGTGTCCCTGGCGCTGGTCGCCGTGGTCTTCATCGACGTGGTGATGCGCTACGCCCTCAACAGAAGCTTCGTCTTCGCCCAGGAGCTGGAATGGCATATCTTCGCCTTCATTTTCCTGATCGGAGCCGGCTACACCCTGCTCCACGACGGCCACGTGCGGGTGGACATCTTTTACCAGCGCTTCGGGTTCAAGGGGCGAGCCTGGATCAACCTGCTCGGGGTGCTGATCTTCCTCATCCCGGGGTGCCTCATGGTCATTCTGACCTCCTGGCATTTCGTCGTCCGGGCGTTTGCGGTGGGCGAGGGCTCGCCCGATCCCGGCGGCATTCCCTACCGCTTCATCGTCAAGGGGCTGATCCCGGTCGGTTTCAGTCTGCTGCCGCTCCAGGGAATCTCCATGGGCATCCACAGCCTGATGCAGATCCTGAACATCGAGAAACCCGAGGAGCACACGCACTGATATGGAATACCTGGCCGGATGGATGTTT
>Ga0114938_1000434_pt1 | contig 31649 bp, 26 predicted proteins | sample AshMeaBigSpring_FD_88675 | JGI IMG/M metagenome (GOLD analysis project Ga0114938, IMG submission 88675) | Groundwater microbial communities from Big Spring, Nevada to study Microbial Dark Matter (Phase II) - Ash Meadows Big Spring | ecosystem: Environmental > Aquatic > Deep subsurface >... | reverse complement strand
GGAAGGCGCAATGTTCAATCCCACCCCTGATCCTCCCACTCGGTGGCCGGCTTGCCGATGCTCCCGACGATTTCCGCGGGCAGGAACACGAATTCGTCCTGCCGGCCCTCCGCCGGATCCATCCGGAAGCGGACGAGCCTTCGCTCGCTGCGGCCATGGGCGCGCACGGTGAGATCCACTGTCACTACCAGATCGCCGTCTTCGCGGGGTTTCACCACCAGCAGTCCGGGGATTTCGTAAACCGCGCGGGCCTTTCCGGGGTCGGATTTCCGATGATGGAAATCCGCGCGTTTCCCGAGGTGGGCGGCGGGATACCATTCGTCGCGCTTGGTTTTTCCGGTGCGTGTGTGGATGCGGTGGATGACGAGGGATTCGTGTTCCCGCGGCCGGCCGGTCGCCTCGAGACGCCAGCGGAAGGGACCGTCGAAGGTGGCCACGGCGGCGGAAACCACCATGGCGCTCATCATGTAGCTGCCGCCCTCGGTGCCCTCGGGTTTCACCTGCATCCGGATCTCCGCGCCGTTCACGCGCACCGGGGACGAGGCCGCAGCGTAGGTGTGCTTTCCGGCGATGAGGCTCACGCAGCCCGGCGATGCGAGGACACAGGAAATCAGCGCGGCCCTTGCCGCCGAGCGGTGCCCGTGCATGATTCGCGCAATGACCGATTGGAACCTCATGACGGCGATCATCGTCGTGTCTTTGTTCGCCCTTTGGAAGCTGGAATTCGCCGCCACGCTGCTCAACCTGAGGGCCTTTCCCTCGCAGGTGCCGGACGAACTCTCCGACGTGATGGATGCCGAGAAGCTCGACCGGGCCCGCGACTACCTGCGGGTGAACGCGCGGTTCGATGTCGTGAGGTCCGCGGTTTCCCTGACCGTGTTGCTGGTATTCTGGTTCGCCGGCGGCTTCGGCTGGTTGGACGGCTTGGCGCGCTCGCTCACGCCGAACCCCGTGGCGGCGGGGCTCGTTTTTCTGTCGGCCCTCTTCCTCGGCCAGGCGCTTGTTTCCCTGCCGTTCTCGATCCATGACACCTTCGTCATCGAGAAAAACTTCGGGTTCAACCGTTCGACGCCCGCCACCTTTGTCATGGACCGGATCAAGGGCCTGCTGCTCGCGGCGCTCATCGGGCTGCCGCTCGCGGCTGCCGTGCTGTGGATCTTCGGAAACGTCTCCCACGCATGGCTCTGGGCCTGGCTGGTGGTCACCACCCTCCAACTGCTACTTGCATGGCTCGCGCCCTCGCTCATCATGCCGCTTTTCAACAAGTTCACACCGATGCCCGAGGGCGAACTGAAGCGCGAGATCGAGGCGCTCGGTACGCGCTGCGGCTTTCCGCTCGACGGCGTCTTCGTGATGGACGGATCGAAACGCTCCACCAAGGCGAACGCGTTCTTCACCGGCCTCGGCCGGCGCAAGAAGATCGCGCTCTTCGACACCCTGATCGAGAAAAGCGGAACCGCCGAACTGCTGGGAGTGCTCGCCCATGAGATCGGCCACTTCCGCCGCGGCCACATCAAACAACGCCTCGCCGCGGGCATCCTCCAGACCGCCGTCATCTTCTTCCTGCTGGGCCTCGCCACCGATCCGCACGGAGACTTCTCCCGCCTTTTGTTCGATGCCTTCGGTGTCAGGGAAATCTCGCCACACGTCGGACTCGTGCTGTTCAGCATCCTGCTGGAACCCGTCTCCAAACTCCTCGGCGTGGCGATGAACGCTTGGTCGCGCCGCCACGAGTTCGAGGCCGACGCCTACGCCGCTGAGGTCACCGGAGATGGAGCGCCGCTGGCCGGTGCCCTGAAGAAAATGACCGCCGAGCACCTCTCGCACCCGTCGCCCGCGAAGCTGCGCGTCTGGCTGGACTACTCTCACCCGCCGCTGCTGGAGCGTCTGCGGGCCTTGCGGAAGACAGCGTAGGCGCGTTGGAGACAACTCGGAGCGAGCCAAATCACCGATCCAGCCGCCGCAACCCATGGCGCGGATTGCGGCGATGATGCCGGACAACCATCACCTTGATTCCCCAAAGCGTCTCCTCGTAGAGAAAATGATAGGGAAAACCCGCGAGATTCGCCCGCCGGACGAATTCATCGAGGGGTGGAAAGTGCCGCGGATTTGCAAGAGCCTTGGCCACAGTGGCCAATAGGTCGTTGAAGAATCGATCCGCAAGTTGAGGCCCAGCTCGTTCTCGTAGTGATCGAGAATCTGCCCGACATCGCGGACGGCAAGCCGGTGATAGACCGCCTTCATGCCGGCCGCCCCACCGCTTTGAGGAACTCTTCATGAGTGAGGCACACGGACGGATCACGGTCCATTTCCCCGGACCGCCGGAGAGCCTCCGCCAGACCCTCGTCATCCTCGACCAGCACTCCCGGCAGAGAATCCAGCAAATCGGCGGCAAGCTTGGCCCGGTCGGATTCCGGGAGATTGAATGCCAGGATTTCGATTTCCGCGAGCGTGACCATGGGAAAGATCATTTTCCGAATTCACCGTCCGATCAAGCTGCTTTCTTGATGCTTGGCAAGCCCACCGGGCGGCCGCAATTTACGCGCATGTTTGATGAAGCCCGTTACGACGGCCGCATGCCCTACCGGCGCTGCGGGGACTCCGGCCTTCTGCTGCCCGCCATTTCCCTCGGCTGCTGGCACAACTTCGGCGGAGTGGACGATTTCGAGGAGGGCCGCCGAATCCTGCGCCGCGCCTTCGACCGCGGCGTCACCCACTTCGATCTCGCCAACAACTACGGCCCGCCGCCCGGATCCGCCGAGGAGAATGTCGGGCGCATCCTCGTCAGCGATTTCGTCTGCCACCGCGACGAGCTCGTCATCTCCACCAAGGCCGGCCACGACATGTGGAACGGCCCCTACGGCATGAACGGTTCGCGCAAGCACCTGCTCGCCTCGCTCGACCAATCGCTCAAGCGCCTCCGCCTCAGCCACGTCGATATTTTCTACTCGCACTGCCCGGACCCGGACACCCGGCTGGAGGAAACCATGTCCGCCCTCGCCACCGCCGTGCAATCCGGCAGGGCCATCTACGCGGGCCTCTCGAAATACCCGCTCAAGCGCCTCCGGAAGGCCGTCAGGATCCTCAAGGACATGGGCGTGCGCTGCCTGATCTATCAGCCACCCTACTCGATCCTCCAGCGCCGGTATGAGGCGGAGGGCATCATCGACTGGCTTGCGGAGGAGGGCATCGGCAACATCGTTTTCAGCCCGCTCGCCCAGGGCATGCTCACGCCGAAGTGTCTCGACGGCATCCCGGAGGATTCGCGCGCCGCGCGGCCGGAAGGATTCCTCACCACCGCGCAGGTCCTCGCCCGGCATGAGAAGATCCGGGCTCTCGGCGACCTCGCCGCGGCCCATGGCATGCCACTCCACCACCTCGCCATCCGCTGGGCGCTCCGCTCGCCCAAGGTCACCTCCGCACTCATCGGCGCGCGCACCGTCTCCCAGCTCGACGACACCCTGGACGCTCTCGAAGGCCCCGCGCCGGACAAGGCCCTGCTGGAAGCCATCGATGCGATCGCTCCGGCAGGGTGGTCCCCGGACTGATCACGGAATCTTGTTCGCCTTCCGGTAACGCCACTCGGTGTCGATCATCTTGTGATCCAGGCGGTCACTCCCGAACAGGCGCGCGCTCCGGCCCAGCGCGACGAGCAGCAGAATGCCGATCAGCGTTCCGATCGGGAAACCCAGCAAGGCGAGCACCGCCATGATCATTGCCAGATAGCGCGCCCAGATTCTGCGTTTCATCAATCCGATCGCGGTCAGCAGATTCAGACCGCCCGCGGCACCCACGATCACCAGTTCCGCCATGCCCATCGTCGCCCCGCCTTCGTTCCGCAGGAGCGACACCACCACCCCAACGATCATCAGCGCGGCTCCCAGGATCAGCAATACGGAGAAGGTCCGGATCGAGTGCGAGTCGTTGCGGAGCTTTTTCAAATCGGCCGTGGCGATGTCCTTGAAATGGTTCCTGCCCGCGGGCGCCACCGGATCTGTCTGCGGCGGGAGATAGGGATTTCCGGTGGTGTTCATGGCGGTGGCTTTCGCGGAGCTTTCTATCAGTCCAACCGCCCCCCGGTCGAGCGGCAATTCCATGGGCGCGGATCAGCCGACTTTGGAGAAAAACGCGCGAAGCATCGCCAGATAGACGCGCCGCCTCGGCACCTTGACGCGGGTTTGCAGGCCGGTCCAATCCAGGCCGTGCATGCGTTCCAGTGTTTCGCGGGCGATCATGGCCGGCAGCAAGGTGGCCGCGCGCAGACGCCGCGAAGGCAGGGTTTCCGCATATGAAAACCCCGCGGCGTTCCACTCCGTGGCGCGCGCCAGCCAGCGGCGGTGGGTTTCCATCAATTGCGCCGTGTCATGCGGATCGCACACCGGCAGATAACAGCGGCCGTGGGAGAGGTCCGCCGGAAGATCGCGCAGGATGTTCACGAGCTGCAGCCCCTTGCCATAGGCGATGCCGCGTTCAAGAAGGACGGACTCCGGCGCTTTGGAAAACCGCGCACCGATGGTGAGGAATCCGAGTTTGGTCCAGAACGCACCCACGCAGCCCGCGACACGCCATGTGTAGTCCTCCAGCGCCGCGTCATCCGCCAGCGCCACGGGATGCTCCGGGCCGGAACGGGCGAAGCGTTCGAGGTCCAGCTCCTGGCCGCCGATGATGGTGCCCACCACTTCGCGAACCAGTTCCCGCTCGCCCTGCGGCAGCCGAGCCAGCCATGCCAGAAGATCACCGCAACATTCCAACAAGCGCCGCTCCCGGTTGTCGTCCACCGCCGCGAGCAGGGACCGCGGCCAACGCGGAACCTCCGCGTCGGCTGTTAGCGAGCGTTCGAAGTCCCGGAGGCAGGAAAGCCTTTCCTCCACCGGCACGGCCGCGCTGTCGGCCAGCGTGTCGCTCGTCCGGGCGAGCAGATACGCCAGGCTCGCGGCACCGCGCATCGGCCCGGGCAGGAGCCGCAGCGTCAGGTAAAACGAGCGGGAAACCCCCTTGAGCACCGACTTTTCGAGATCCCCGTTCACCTCCGGGAGGCAAGCAGCCCGGCCCCTCCCGGACAAGGCCGCGGTCCGGAAATTTCCAACTCGTCCTTGCGGGACAGCCCTCGACCCGCAATCTTCCACTGTCATGAACGAGGAGCGCGCCAGCCAGCAGGACCGGGATGCGGTCAAACTCGAACGCCTTGAACTGGCGCTGCGGGCCTCGCACGAGGGCATCTGGGACTGGTGGACCGACCGCAGCGAGATTTATTACTCGCGCCGCATTCTGGAGTTTCTCGAATGCGGCCGCCGGCGCGCGCCCAATCTGTTCCTGCCGCCATTCGATTGCATCCACCCGGATGAGGCGAATGCCTTCACGCTCGCCGTGAATCAGGCGCTTGAGAACGGTGGACCGGAAACCCTCGCGGTGGACGCCCGCGTCCGGACCGGTGGCGACGCCTGGCGCTGGCTCCGCATCCGCGGCACCGTGGTCCGGGACCGCGAAGGACATGCCTGCCGCATCGCCGGTTCCATGATCGACATCAGCCGCCGCAAGAACGCCGAGGCGCAGGTGGAGGAGGAGCGCTTCCTGCTCCGCCAGTTGATCGACCACATCCCGGTGCAGGTGTATTTCAAGGACCTCGAGTCCCGTTTCGTCATGGCCAACCAGCGCATGGCGGAGTGGCTGGGAGCGCCGGAAAGCGGCGCCCTCACCGGCAAGCACGACATGGATTTCTTCGATGAGGACCACTGGAAACCCGCGGCGGAGGACGAGCGACGGATCATGGAGACCGGCACGCCCATGACCGGCCAGCTCGAGCATGAAACGCGCCGCGAAGGAGGGGAAACCTGGGTCCTGACCTCGAAGTTCCCCTGGCGCGACCGCAAAGGCCGCATCAAAGGCACCTTCGGAGTTTCCAGTGATGTCACCAGCCTGATTTCCGCCCAACGCGAAACGGCCGGCCTCGCCAGGCAACTCCAGGTCAAGAACGAGGCCTACGAGGAGGAACTCCACCTCGCCCGCGAGATCCAGCACGCCCTCACCACCGGTGGATTTCCCGATGTTTCCAACGCCCGGCGCTGCATCCGTTTCAGTTCACGCTACATCCCCATCTCCGGGCTCGCGGGGGATTTCTTCGAGGTCATTCAGATCGACGGCGACCGCGCCGGCCTGCTCATCTGCGACGTCATGGGCCACGGCGTGCGCGCCGCCCTGATCGTCGCCATGCTGCGCGGGCTGTTGGAAAAACAACGGGCCCAGGCCGCCGATCCGGGAGCGTTCCTGCACGGCCTCAACGAAGGCCTTGCGGCCATTCTCGAACGCGCCGGAACCACGATGTTCGCCACGGCCTTCTACGGCGTGATCGACCTCGCGGCGGATTCCTTCACCTACGCCTGCGCCGGCCATCCCGGCCCGATCATCGAGGGAGCGGACGGCGTCCGCCAGATCGCCACGGAGCGGCTCCAGAAAGGTCCCGGCCTGGGCCTGATCCGCGGCTCCAACTACCACGGCACCACACTTCCGCTGCCGGAAATCCGCCGCATCGTCCTCTTCACCGACGGCGTGCTTGAGGCGGAGAACCGGCAGGGCGAACCCTTCTTCGAGCGCCGCCTGATGGAGATCATCGCCCGCAATTCCTCCGGACCGCTCGAAGACCTGCTGGACGGCATTCTCACCAGCGTGCTCGACTTCTCGGAAACCCGCCACTTCGACGACGACGTCTGCCTGTTGGGAATCGAGGTGGCTCCCACCTGCGGCTGATGCGCGTCAGGTGTCGTCTCCAAGCACCCTGCTGGTCGCCTCACCATCGGCGAACTTCGTGCGCAGGATATCGCCGGGCCGGACTGAGCGGGCGGACTTCAGCGCCCTGCCATCCGCGCCAAGCGTGATGGAAAAACCGCGCTGGAAGGCGGATTCCGGACCCAAGGCGCGGATCATGCCTCGCAGCCGGACGAGCCGCTCGGCGCGGCGTTCCGTTTCTCCGTTCGCCGCGCGTTCCAGCCTGCCGCGCAGGTTTTCCAACACCTCCAACCGCCGTTCCAGCACCTTCGCCGGATGGTGCGCGCGGTGGCCTGCACGGGCTTCGTTGAGCCTGACCTGGGCCGCATCGATCGCCGTCCGGACGTTTTGCATCAACCGCCCGCGGGCGGTATCGAGCCGCATCATCGGCTCGCGCAGGAGTTTCTCACCATCCCGCTGCATCACTCCCCGGCGCAGTGCGTCGAGCGACAGCCGCGCCCGCATCAAGCGCTCATGAGCCGGGCGCTCGAGACGGCGGCGCAATTGCGCGAGTCTGGCAGACAGTTCCGATCCATCGGCCACGGCAAGCTCCGCCGCGGCGCTCGGCGTGGGGGCCCGCAGGTCCGCCACGAAGTCGGCAATGGTGAAATCGATCTCATGCCCGACCGCCGAGATGATCGGGATCGGGCAAGCCGCGATGGCCCGCGCCACCACCTCCTCGTTGAAGTTCCACAAGTCCTCGATCGATCCCCCTCCGCGGCCCACGATGAGCACGTCGCAACGCGGATAGCCGAATGCCTCGGGACGGCCCATTTTTCCGATGGCGTTGGCGATCTCCACCTCGGCCCCCTTGCCCTGCACGCGGACCGGGAAAAGCACCGGTTGCACCCACGGCGCGCGCCGCGAGAGAACATTGAGCATGTCCTGCAGCGCCGCCCCGGAGCCGGAGGTGATGAGTCCGATCCTCTTCGGATAGGCGGGAATCGGCTTCTTGCGGTCGGCGTCGAACAATCCCTCGGCGTGCAGCTTGCGCTTCAGCGCCTCGAAGCGGGCCTGCAAGTCCCCCGCGCCGGCGCGCTCCGCCTTCTGCACGATGATCTGGAGCTGCCCGCGGGCCTCATACACGCTGGCCTCGGCGAAGACACGCACCTTCGCACCGTCCTCCAGCGCCTCGGAGCCCTCCCGTTTCCGCGCGCCGAACATGGCGCAGGAAATCTGCGCGCCGTCGTCCTTCAGCGAGAAATACCAATGCCCGCTGCCCTGTTTCCGCAGATTGGAAACCTCACCCTCCACCCACAACTCGCCGATTTGCGTCTCCAGCAGGTTCTTCATCCGCCGCAACAACTGCGTCACCGACAAGGCCTTCTCTCCAGCGGGTTTCGTTTGGGAAAACAGGTCCACGCACCCAAACTGGCAGCCACCCCGGATTTTTCGAGCGGGAAAACGTCAGAACACCTCGGTGACCGTCAGCGCGGGATCCTCCAGCGTGTCGCCCGTCCTCAGGCCCACCAGCTTCTGATAGAGCCCGCTCGCCGGAGTGAGCAGGGTGACCTCCATTCCGTCATGGCACACGACCAGCCCGCCCGATGCGGGTGCGAGCAGGAACCACGACGTTTCGCCCCCGATCTCCGCCTCCACCAGCGCACCGGCGTCGATGGGATCGTCCACTTCGAAATCCGGCAGGGCCAACGCCCCGAAGATCCTCACGGCCTCCGCCAGCTCATCGACCTGCCTCGCCTGTCCGGCCGCCAGGTAGGAGGCCTCCAGACTGCGCGTGTCGTATTTGCCCTCCGCCTTGCTCCCCGGATCCGTGGCGGCGGCATGGGCTTCGAGCGCCGCCCGTGTCAGGACGTCCAGACGGGAGCGGAGCTCCCTCCGGATGTGTTCGAGCAGGTGCGGCTTCATGAACGGGCCGCCAGCCTCGCGCCCCATCCGCAAGGAATCAAGAACCGACGAACACGCGCCACGCCTCACACCCACTCCGCACCCAGCAACTCCGCCTGCTTCAGCACGGTTTTCAGCCCCTCTGACTGAAGGTCCGGCGGGTAGCCGTATTCGTTCAGGATGCGTTTCACCATGACCTTGATCCCCGCCCGGGCTCTCTCCCGCGATGCCGCGCCTTGCATGGGCCGATGCAGGCTGACACACTCGCGGCATGATCACCGCGTATGTTTACCGGAACTGCGACACCTGCCGCGCCGCCCTCAAATGGCTCGATGAGCACGGCATCCGCCACGAGGTGAAAGCCATCCGCGAGGCGCCCCCGTCCCACGCCGAGTTGGAGGCAGCGCTCCGCATGGCGGGCGGGGACATCCGCAAGCTTTTCAACACCTCCGGCATGGACTACCGCGCGCTCGGCATGAAGGACCGGCTGCCCGCGATGAGCGAATCCGAGGCCATCGCCCTGCTCTCGGAAAACGGAAACCTCGTGAAACGCCCCTTCCTGGTCGGCAAAGGCATCGTGCTCACCGGATTCCAGCCGGAAGTCTGGGAGAAAACCCTCGCCGCATCCTGACCCACATGGATCTGATCCACCAATTCCGCTGGCGGCCTGAGATCGGCGATCCCTCGCTGATGGGCTGGTTCACCGTGTTCTGCTACGGAGCCGCCGCGTTCACCTGCTGGCTCGCCGCGCGCCGGGCCGCACGCGCTCCCGGAACGGTCGGCGGCAGCCGCGCCACCTGGATCATGGTCGCCATGCTCATGACCTTCCTCTGCCTGAACAAGCAGCTCGACCTGCAATCGCTCTTCACCGACATCGGCCGCGTGATGTCCCGCAACCAGGGCTGGTATCAAGAGCGCCGCGCCTTCCAGAAATGGTTCGTGCTCGGCGTGCTCGCGGTCTCGTTCCTCACCGCCGCCTTCACCCTTGTCCGCTTCCGCCAGTTCTGGAGGCAGCATTTCCTGTTGGCAGCAGGGCTCGCGTTCCTCCTCACCTTCATCGTCATCCGCGCCGTGTCGTTCCACCACATCGACCTCTTCCTCCGGACCGAAATCGCGGGCGTGAGGATGAACTGGGCGCTGGAGCTCGCCGGCATCTCCCTGATCTCGCTCGCCGCATGGCTCGACTACCGCAATCCCCAGAAAGCCCCCAAGGCTCCGTGGAAACCGGCCCGCTGAAACATTTTTCCACCGATTTCAAGCCTGCACCCGTATTTGTCCCACCCCGGGTGGCAAAGTGCGGGCGTCATGAACGACCCACTCACTGAAATCGTCTTCATCCTCGACCGCTCGGGCTCCATGGAATCCATGGTCGAGCCCGCCATCAGCGGCTTCAACCGCCTGCTCCGCGAACAACAGAAGGTCTCCGGCAGCGCGCGCTTCACGCTCGTGCTCTTCGATGACCTCTACGAGATCCCGGTGCTCTCCGTGCCCATCATCGAGGTGGTCGAACTGGACACGAGCACCTACGTTCCACGCGGCTCCACCGCCCTGTTGGACGCCATCGGCCGCACGATCGACGACCTTGGCGAAAAACTCGCCGGCACCCCGGAGGAGGACCGGCCCGGCCAGGTGATCGTGGCGATCCTGACGGACGGTTTCGAGAACGCCTCCACCCGCCACACCTGGGCGGATGTCGCCGCACGCATCCGCCATCAAACCGAGGTTTACGGGTGGAGATTCCTCTTCCTCGGCGCGAATCAGGACGCCATCGCCACCGCCAGCCAATTGGGCATCGGGGCCGCGGATTCCTCGAACTTCGCCATGGACGCCCGTTCCTACGGCGCGGTGAAGGACGCGCTCGCCCGCAAGATGAGCGCCATCCGCCGGATCCAGCAGGGCCTGCGGGACGAGGCCACCCTCCACGACGCCGCGGCCCCGCTGGAAAGCCTGCGCCAGGACGAGGAGGACAAACCCCGCTGAATCCCCTTCCCCCCGAACCATTTCTCCGCACCGCGGAGCCCCGCGCCGGCCGTGAATGCAGCCGGTCCAGTGCTCATGACACCGCGGTGCGGGGATCCCCGGGACCACGGCTACAAAAAGAAACCGCTGTGCCGTCATTGGCGCCGTGAGCCACGTTCCGTAAACTCAAAAAGTGGGGTCGCCCGGTGGTTTTCTGCCTTCCCATGCAGGGCATGACATCGGACACCGGGAAGTGACCCCCGTTCATTCATATCGGTTCGGGCCAGCTACCAAAATAGTCGTACACAGCAGTCGAGAGCAGAGTATCGCCGGGCGCGACCGCCGCAACCGAAAAGTAAAAAAGAATCACGTGGTTCGCGACCTGGGGGCGACTCGAACCCGAGCCAGTGCTGCCCGGCCCGAGGATGTGCTTGCCGTCCTCCGGACGCCCTTGCAGTTTCCGCCTGTGAGCACGCCGATGATCGAAACGACCGACCTCCACCGCGGCTACCGCATCGGCCGGAAATTCATCGAGGTCCTGCACGGCATCGATCTCAGCATCCACGCCGGCGAGCGGGTGTTCCTGTGCGGCCCCAGCGGCGCGGGAAAGACCACCCTGCTCTACACGCTGGCGGGTCTGGAGCGCCCCGAGCGCGGCAGCGTGCGCATCCACGGGGCGGACCTCTACGCCATGGGGCGCAAGGAACAGGCGCGCTTCCGCAACCGGGAGATCGGCTACGTTTTCCAAAACTACCACCTTCTCCCGGAGCTCACCGCGCTGGAGAATGTCGCCGTCCCGGGAGCCATTTCCGGCCGCGATTCGTCGGAGGCCGCGCGCAAGGCACTCGAACGCGTGGGCTTGGCCGACCGCACCGAGCACCTGCCCGCCGAACTCTCGGGTGGCGAACAGCAGCGCGTCGCCATCGCCCGCGCGATCGTCAACGAGCCCAAGGTCCTCTTCGCCGACGAGCCGACCGGCAATCTCGATTCGAGAAACAGCGCGGAAATCATGTCCATCCTGATGGATCTGGCCACCGAGCACGGGGTTACGCTCGTCGTGGTCACCCACGATCAGGCCCTCGCCCGGGCCGGCGACCGCACCCTCGTCATCCGCGACGGAGCGATCCATCCCTCTGAGGCGCTTCGCTGAATCCGCCCCCGGACTCCTACCCTTCCAGGCAGGACTTCGAGAGAACCCGGGTAGCGCAGCCGTATGATGCCGCCACAGATGATCCGCGTTTTCTTTTCCTGTTTCCGCCCGCTCGGATGGCTTGCCCTTGGAATTACCGCCGCTGCTGCGGAAGACGCCGCACCGGTCATGCTCAACGATCAAGGAGGAACGGTGCTTCTCTCCAACGGCGTCATCGAAACGGTGATCTCCAAAAGCGGTGCCACCATCACCTCGATGAAACGAGGCGGTCACGAGATGGTGTCGCCCAAGAAGCCGGTCTACTACAGCATGGGCGGCGGCAAATCCTACCGCCAACCGCGCGGCGCGGCCTTCCGGATCGTCAAACAGACACCGGACATCGCCGAGGTGGCCTTTCTCCAGAAATGGACGCCCGGCGCGCCGCAGGCGGTGGACATCGAGGTGCACTACGCCCTCAAGCGTGGGGAATCCGGCATCCACACCTACGGCATCCTGACTCACCCTGCGGAGTATCCGGACAGCAGCGTCGGCGAGTGGCGCATGGTCTGGGGCATGCCCGAAAAGAACGCGAACGAGTGGCTGATGGAGAAAATCCGCGTGGATGCCCGGCGCAACTGGGAGATGCCCTCGCCCGCGGACCTCGCCGCCGCCAAACCCACCCCCATCAAGGAAATCGTGGAACTCACCCGCGGCGTGCGCGCCGGGAAGTTCGACTGCAAGTACGACTTCAACCTCGAATACTACTCCACCGGCTGTTGGGGATATGCCAGCGACCGCAACCGGGTGGGAGCATGGATCGTCCTCGGCAGCCATGAGTTCTTCAACGACGGCCCCACCAAGCAGGACCTTTCCTCCGCGTCCGGAATCATCCACATCCACTTCGGGATGAACCACTACGGCGGCTCCGCCACACGCCTCACCGCGGGTCGCGAATGGAGGAAGATTTACGGCCCCTTCCTGCTCTATTGCAACGAGGGCGGTGACGCCGATCAACTGTGGGCCGACGCCCGCGCCAAGGCCGCTGCCGAGCGCAGGGCCTGGCCCCATGACTGGGTGGAGGACGCCTCCCTCTATCCGCCCCGCGGCGCGCGCGGCACCGTGCGCGGCAGCCTGACGATCCGGGATCCGCTCAAACCCGCGCTCAACGCCGCCGGCGCGTGGGTGGGCCTGGCCCAGCCGGCACCCGGGGGAAACTGGCAGACGGACTCCAACAGCTATCAGTATTGGACCAAGGCCGATGCTGGCGGCAACTTCGAGATCCCCAACGTCCGGCCGGGAACTTACACGCTCTATGCGTTCACCAAGGGCGCGGTCGGGGAGTTCGAACATCCCGGAGCCGTCGTCAAAGCGGGCGTGAACACCGCCGGGGATCTGACGTGGAACATCCCCCGCGCCGGAAAGTCCATCGCTTGGGAGATCGGTGTGCCGGACCGCCGCGCGGCGGAATTCCGGCATGGAGACGATTATTTCCGCGGCTATGTCTGGCGGGAGTTTTCCAAGGAATGGCCGAACCCGCTCGTCTATACGATCGGCCGCTCGGATCCCGCCCGGGACTGGAATTTCGCACAAGGCTCCTACCTCAAGGACGGCCGCTCCCAGCATTGGCCGTGGGAAATCCGCTTCAACCTGGCCGATGAGCCGGGGCAGGGAAACGCGCGTCTCACGCTCGCCTGGGCAAGCGCCAACTCGGCGCGGGTGATCGTGCAGGCCAATGGCAGGCAGATCGCCAACCTGTCCCCTCCCGTCAGCGGCGGCAACGCGCTGCTGCGTGAAGGCATCCACGCGAAATACAGCTTCAACCACGTCGATTTCCCGGCCTCAAGGCTCAGGAAAGGGGCCAACACCATCACGCTCATGCAGGTCCACCACGAAAGCCCGGCCTGCCACGTGATGTATGACAGCCTCGCGTTGGAGATGCCCTGATGTCCGGGAGTCCGGATCCGCGGGCGTCACGCCCTAACGGAACGCCTCCGGCTTCCGGCCGCGCAGGTAGTCTGCGGCGCTCATGCGTTTTCCGCCTTCCGGCTGGACGCAGTGGATTTCCAGAGCGCCGTCACCGCAGCCGACAATCAATCTCCCATCCCCGCTGGAAATCCTCCCGCAATCCGGGCCGGCGGCGGCGACCGAAGTGGGCGGCAGGATTTTCAGACGCCTTTCCTTCCCGCCCTCGATGGCGGTGGTGAAGGTTCCGGGCCATGGATCATAGGCGCGGATGCGGCGTTCGAGCGCGGATGCGGGCTGGGTCCAGTCGATGCGGCCGTCGTCGCGTTCGAGCTTCGGGACGTAGCTCGCGAGCGCAGGGTCCTGCGGAGTCCGTGGAGCGCTGCCATCGGAGATTTTCGTGAGGGTCTCGGCGAGAACCTCCGCAGCGAGATCGGCGAGACGGTCGTGGAGTGAGCCTCCCGTCTCGCCCTTGGCGATGGGGATGCGCCTGGCGAGAATCACATCCCCGGCGTCGAGTTCGCGGATGACGTGCAGCGAGGTGATCCCGGTTTCCGCCTCGCCCGCATCGATGGCGGCCTGGATGCAGGCCGCGCCACGGTATTTCGGAAGCAGCGAGGCGTGGAGGTTGATGATGGCCTTGCTTGCAAGCGTGAGGATGTCTTTCCGCAGGATCTGTCCGTAGGCCATCACCACGATCACCTCGGGATCGAGCGCTGCGAGCGTCTCCGCGGCATCGCCCGTCCTCTCTGGCTGGTGCACGGGAATTCCGGCAGCCAGCGCCTCGGTCTTGATCGCGGGAGGCGTGAGCGTCTGGTGGCGGCCCACCGGCTTGTCCGGCTGGGTGACGAGGGCGAGCGGGCGCGGGCCATGCTCCAGCAAATGCCGGAACGCGGGCAGGGCAATGTCCCCGGTGGCGATGAAGAGGAGCCGCATGGAAAAATGACGGTTAGACGGTCTGGCCGCTCATCCGCAGGTAAAGTGGCAGGCCGAGCACTCGCTGGACAATGATGGAGAACACCTTCACCGGCGGATCCGTGGCGTCGATGTCGAACACGATGTCCGCCGGGTAGTGCTCGAGAATCGGCTTGGTCTCCTCTTCGTAAGTCGCGATGCGATGGTTGATCACCGCGTCGCTGGCGTCATCAATGCGGTTGTCCTTGAGGGCCCGCTTGCGCATGCGGCGGGCGAGTTCCCCACGGTCCGGGCAGGAGAGGTGGAACACCTGGTGCACCTCCACGTATTGATCGAGGAGCTCTGCCTGGCGGACGTTGCGCGGGATGCCGTCGAGCACGAGACAGTCGATGTCCGGCTTGTAAACCGAGGTGGCCGCGAGGTTGTCGATCTGGGCCTTCCAAAGACTGATGGTGAGCTCGTCCGGCACCAGTTCACCGCGGCTCGAATACTCCAGGAACTGCTGGCCGAGAGGCGTGCGCGTGTCCAGCGAGCGGAACACATCGCCGCAGGAAAAGTGCAGGAACCGCGGGATGCTTCCCAGAACCCTGCCCTGGGTGCCCTTGCCGGAACCCGGCGCACCGAGCACGATGAAAGCGGGATTGCGGACGATCGGGACGGCTGAACTCATGCCGCGGAAATTATGGACGCCGGCCTCACCCGGCAAGCCCGGATCACTCTCCGGACGCCGCATGGAACACCAGCACCGGCACTAACAGGGCCACGTCGGCAAGGACCCGGAGGGCATCAATGGAGAAGCGCGTTCGATTCCGGTTGAGCACGTGGAGCAGCGCGGCCCCGGTGAGGATGGCGTAGAAGAACGGACGGACCGCCTGGTTTCCGTCGAGCGCCGCGAATCCCAGGGCCGCCGCGCCAAGCACCGCGAGCGGAAGCGTCAGGGACAGCTCATCCGAGGCCTTGATCTCGATGTCCGCCGCGCGTGAGGCGTGTTCCCAGAGATCGATCGCCGAGATGTTGAGCACGCAGAGAACTGCGAAACTGAGGAACTCGCGGGAGGTCAGGAGGTCGTCAATGCCGTAGCCGCGGTAGATGTGGGCGGACATGGAGGTGCCGAAGGCGAAGGTCAGTCCCGCGAGGACGTTCTTCAGATGGGGAACCTCGTCGGGGCTCTGGCTGGAAAGCATCGAGAGACCGAAAAATCCGGCCACCAGCACGCCGCCCAACAGCAGGTGGATGTAGATGGTCGAGGGCATCGTCGTCACGGCGAGTCCCACGGCGGCCGCGACGGCCGCCAGGATGGCGATGCGGAAGGGCTTGCGGTGCTTGCGATGGAATTCGTGCCGGGCCTTCAGATTTCCGCCTGGCTGGCCTTGCAGGGAAACATCCAAAAGGCGGTCCGACGCATAAATCGCCCACACCGCAAGGCCGAGGCTCGCATAGAATTCCCAGGGGAGATATTGCCGCCAAGTCGTGGCGAAAACATGAAGCCAAGCCACCGCCACAAGCGGAGCATCCAGACTCAGCAGGTTGGGATAGAGCCATAACGGCTTGCGATGCTCGGCGGGCACGACCCGCGGAACATTCCCGAGGCCCCCTCCGAAGGCAAGCGCTCAATCACCCCGGAGATCACGCCATGATTTCCTCGGCCACCCGGTCCGCGGCGGCCTGTCCGGCGAGCCGGGTCACCAAGGCCAGAGCGAAATCCAACGCCGTGCCGGCCCCGCGGGACGTGATGATGTCGCCATCCTCCACGACGCGCTCGTCCAGTCCGCCGCCGAGTTCCTCGCGCACCGAGTGATAGGCGGTGAAACGTTTCCCCTCGAGCAGTCCGGCATCCATCAGAATCAACGGCGCGGCGCAAATCGCCGCCACCGGCTTGCCGGCCGCGGAGAATTTCTTCGCAAGCGCCGCCGCACGACCATCGCTCCGCAGATCCCCCACGCCGGGACCTCCCGGAATGAACAACAGATCGAATCCGCCGGCATCCACCTCCGACAATGAGACATCGGCCTCGATGCGGATGCCGCCGCGGCCAATGGCGGTCTTCTCCCCCATCGCCGCGATCACCACCTTCACGCCGGCGCGCCGGAGCACATCCACCGGGGTGACCACTTCGATTTCCTCAAATCCATCGTTCAACAGGCAAAGCACTTTCTGGCTCATGATCCGGTTCCTTTCCATGGCATTTATCATCCGCCTCAAGCCAGGCCCACCGCACGGCGGACCCGCCCAAGCACCCTGGCCGCCTCTTCACGCGCCCGTTCGGCTCCCGCCGCGAGCACCTGATCGACATATCCGGGGTCCGACAATATCTCCGCGCGGCGTTCCCGCATCAAGGTGAAATAGTCCCAGTAAGCGTCCGCCAGCCGCTTCTTGAAATCGCCGTAGCCCGTCCCGCCGCGTTCGTGGTCCGCGACCATCGCCGCGTAATCCGCTTCACTGGCGAACAACTTGTAGAGCGCGAGGATCGTCGAGTTTTCCACGGGCTTGGGATCCTCCACCGGCGTGGAGTCGGTGGTGATCCGCATCACCAGTTTCCTGAGCGCCTTTTCCTCGCCGAAGATCGGCAGCGTGTTGCCGTAGCTCTTGCTCATCTTGCGGCCGTCCAGGCCGATGACCACGGCGGTGTCCTCGCGGATGATCGGCTCCGGCAGGACCACGGTGCCCTCGCCGTAGGTTTCGTTGAGCTTCACCGCAAGGTCGCGCGTCACCTCGAGGTGCTGTTTCTGGTCCTTGCCGACCGGAACCTGGTTCGAATCGTAAAGCAGGATGTCCGCGGCCATGAGCACCGGATAGGCGAAGAGCGCGTGGTTCGGCGCGATGCCCTGTGCGGTCTTGTCCTTGTACGAATGGCACTTGGCCAGCAGGCTCATCGGGCAGACGGTGGAGAGAATCCACGCAAGTTCGTTGACCTCCGGCACCGCGCTCTGGCGGAAGAACACCGCCCGCGCCGGGTCCAGTCCGCAGGCGAGGAAATCCACCGCCAGCTCGCGCACGTTTTCCCGCAACGCCGCCGGATCCTGCGAGGAGGTCATCGCATGGTAATCCGCGATGAAATAAAACGCCTCGCCCGCATCCTGGAGGCGGACGGCGGGCTCCATCGCGCCGAAATAATTCCCCACATGGAGTTTCCCGCTGGGTTGCAGACCGGTCAGAATTCGCATCGCGGCCAGCATGGATTCCCGGTGCCGAGGCGGTCAAGCCGCATGCTTTCCCGGGGAGGCCGCCACCCGGCCGCCGAAGGTTCGCTTGCACCCGCGAGCCAGGCTACGCACAATGCGGCCCATGATCCGCTCGCTTTCCGTATTCCTCGCCCTCGCCTGCCTTGCCCGCGGCCAGTCCTACGCACCGGTGAACGACCGCCCGCCGCAGCTCGCCCGCGAGTTCCGCGGCGCGTGGATCGCCACCGTCCACAACATCGACTGGCCGAGCGCCAAGGGGCTCGGAGCCGGATCCCAACAGGCCGAACTCCGCGCCATCCTCGACAAGGTGGCGGCCTTGAAAATGAACGCCGTCGTCTTCCAGGTGCGCCCGCAGTGCGATGCGCTCTATCAATCCTCGTTCGAACCCTGGAGCCCCTGGCTCACCGGAACGATGGGCCGCTCGCCGGGCTATGATCCCCTCGCCTTCTGCATCCGCGAGGCCCATGCCCGCGGCATCGAGGTGCACGCCTGGTTCAATCCATTCCGCGCCCTGTCCAACGCCTCGCATCCCGTTTCCGGAAACCACGTCTGCCGGACCTCGCCGCACATCACGAAACGCTATGGCTCGATGGTCTGGTGCGATCCCGCCCAACCGGAAACCCGCGAGCGCGCCCTCAAGGCCATCATGGACGTGGTGAGCCGCTACGACATCGACGGCGTGCACCTCGACGACTATTTCTATCCGTATCCCGCCGGCGGCGCGCGTTTTGCGGACGGCCGCACGCCCGCGCAGCGGCGCGCCTACGTGGACGGCTTCGTGAGCGGCCTCTACAAGTCCGTGAAGAACCGCAAGCCGTGGGTGCGCGTGGGCATCAGTCCCTTCGGAATCTGGCGCCCCGGCGTGCCGTCCGGCATCGAGGCCGGACTGGACAGCTACGAGGACCTCGCCGGAGATTCCCGGAAGTGGCTGAAAAACGGCTGGGTGGACTACCTCGCACCGCAGCTCTACTGGCGGATTTCCCCGCAGAAACAAAGTTTCCCGGCCCTGCTCTCATGGTGGCGCGCCCAAGGCAGCCGTCCGGTCTGGCCGGGCATCGCCACCGCCCGCATCAACTCGTCCGACGACCCCGGCCGCCCGGCCTCCGAAATCACCAACCAGATCGCGCTGAGCCGCCAGATCGGAAAGAACTGGAACGGCCACATCCACTGGAGCGCCAAAAGCCTGGTCACCAACCGCGGCGGCATCGCCACCAGACTCGCCTCCACCTACACCCAACCCGCCGCCGTGCCGCCCATGACGTGGATCAACGGCAAGGCCCCGGCATCCCCCGGGGTCAGCGCCTCGGTGCAGGGCGGGAACACCGTGGTTTCCTGGCAACCGGACGGCAACACCGCGAAAATCGCCGTCCAGGCCCGCAATGGCGGCACCTGGAGCACGGCGAAAATCGCTTCCGCGGGCAGCGGACAGGCCAACATCCCGCGCGCCGACGCCATCGCCGTCACCGCCCTCGACCGCTTCGGCAACGCCAGCGCGCCCAAGGTGCTCGGCCTGAGGTGATGAGTTTCCACCCCCCGATCCGCTCCTGAAAACCCACCCGAATTTCCTCCTGCTCGCCCTCATCACGCCGGTCATGGCGTGGTCGGCGTGGCATCCCTACGACACCCTCACGTGGTGGCTTGAGGTCGCGCCGGTCTTCCTCGGCTTCGCCGCGCTCTTCATCGCGCAGGCGAGATCCGGCTGGCGCTTCTCGGATCTGGCGCTCGTCCTGATCGGCCTGCACATGCTGATCCTCATCGTCGGCGGCCATTACACCTATGCCCGCGTGCCGCTTGGAAACTGGGCCGCCGAAGCCTTCCAGCTCGGAAGAAACCATTACGACCGCCTCGGCCACTTCGCCCAGGGCCTCGTCCCCGCCGTGATCTGCCGGGAAATCTTCATCCGCATCCGCGTGATCTCCCACCGCGGCTGGCTCGGCTTCTGCGTGGTCTCGGTCTGCCTCGCCATCAGCGCCACCTACGAACTCATCGAATGGGCCGCCGCACTGCTCTCCGCCGAAGCGGCCGAAGCCTTTCTCGGCACCCAGGGCGACCACTGGGACACCCAATCCGACATGTTCCTCGCCGGCATCGGGGCGCTCGTCGCCGTGCTCCTCCTCTCCGGCCTGCATGACCGCTCCATGCGGAGGCTGTAATGGCCGGACCTCGCCGCGTGCCGATCAATTGGGATTCCGGGCCTTCAGTGACGCCGTCGCCCCCCCCGAAATTTCCCCCTCTCCGACCTTGCCACGCCGCCGCCGAGCGCCTTGACTTCCGCCCTCATCACCTTCCGCACTGTGAAAGCCCACGAACTTTACGCCGCCGTCGATCCCGCCATTGTCACCCAGATGTTCGATTGGTTCCGCGCCAACGACCGCAATGTTTACAAATCCGCCGTCGCCACCCTCGCCGCCAACCGCAAGCTCCGCCCGGTCTTCATCGAGAAAAAGCCGCTGACCGAGCAATACGAGTGGTTGCACAAAACGCTCAAGATCAAAGCCTGCGACACCATCGGCGAGCACCTCCTCCAAGCCTTCCTGATGGCCGGCCAGCAATCACTGCTCGCCATGTTCTGCGACGGCATGGGCATCCCCCACGACGGCAAGGGCTCCGTGGTTGGCGATCTGCCCAAGAAACTCGACGCCGAGCGCCTCACCGCCACAATCGACCGCCTGATCGGCCTCTTCGATCCCAAGCTGCTCACCCTTTACCTCCACTGCTTCAACATGCAGGTCCCCGGCGGCTGGCCCGCGCTCACCGAAAAGCTCGCCACCGACGAGCGGTTGGTGCTGGCATGATCCGCAACGTCGAGACGCCCGAGTCTCGCCTTTGCAACCGGGTTCCGACGAAAACAAGTGATACCCGGGAGATGCACTGGGCATCCAGTGCGGACCGGGTGGGGTTAAGAAACAACGTTCAAACGAGCGGTGATTCGACTCAGGGAATCGAGACCTCAACCGATGCGAACAAGCGTGGTGTGGACGCCAAATTGACGGGCTCGGTGACGACCACACGTCGCCAGGTGTCGTCGATCTCGGTTTCCGACAGGGTACCTTGATCCATCAGCCTGAATGATCCAGGCAGCAAGCTGCCGGAGACATGGGGCCTGTAGATCAATCCGCTGCCACGGCGGCGGACAAATTCAACCCGGATCACGGAGTTGCCCCCTGTCCTCTCGATCGTGACGTGCGGCAATCCAGATCTCCCGGTCTCACGGGCCATCGAATGGCTGTCCGGTCCGGCAAGGTTCATGTTGAATGCATATTTCAAAAGGTTATTGGCCCCGTCTGAAAACGGGGATGCCCGGGTCTCAGCATCCGTGCCGAGTAGTCCCGCAGCGGCCGCAGCGGCAAGAAAGACATCCCGCGCGGTGGCGCTGTCCGCCACCAACACGATGTCGAACGGATTCTCATCCAGATCATTGCTCACAATGTGGATCGCCGCAGTCCGGACGCCAATGGCGGAACTTCTAAAACGGACGTGGAAACTCAATGCTCCGCCCGGAGCAATCATTGAGGCCTCAGGATTGAAATCCACAGTGAAATCCGCTGCGTGCCCCCCATCCTTCACGATTGAGAGATCCTCCAACGGTGCCACGCCGGAGTTCTTGATCGTCAGCTTCAAACCCGTCTCGTCGCCCACCGCAACATGGCCGAACGTGATAGCAGCACCGTCAGTCATGGCTCCACCACCGCGGTCTTCCAGTACGATTTCCGGACCACCCGCCCGGAACACCACAAGCCTATAGGTCATGGTGGTCACCTTGTCTTCCGCCGTCGCAATCACGGTGATCGTATTCTGGCCGGGTTGAAGCATGATCGGACCGCTCGGCGCGCCGGATGCGACTGCAAGGCCATTCACCCGGACGGATCCATTCGAATCCTCCAGTGTGGACGTGACCGAGATGGAGGTCACCCCATGTGCGACGTTCAATTGATATTCGGTCGTTTCGGGATGGAATGTGGGGGATACCACCCCCGTGCTGGTGGTCAAATTGCCCAGGTTCGCGTTGGAATTTCCGATCGGACTGCCCCCTGCCACAGCCCGGGCGGCGGAATCGAAGAGCTCGCGTCTGACAATCAACTGCCCGAACTGCCCGCCCGCTGTGCGCTCGATGACGAGCCAATTCATGGTGTCCCCCCCAGCTCCCGGCACTTTTGCCAGCACGGGCATTCCGAACACGCCGGAAACACGCCATGAGACCAAAAGAGCCGGATCCAAGCCGGGCATCTCCGGGTCCAGTCGGTCGCTCGACACAAACCAATCGTCACCCGATCCCACCACGGGATCGCCTGAACTCGTCATGTGGACCGATGTCGAACCGTCGGAGCCATAATTGTCATCCTGACGGAGGGTCGCGATGCCCGGGACGCCCGAGAGGTTTTCCACCTTGATGATCTCGTCCGTGGCATGGCAGCCGGGAACCAGGCGCACCTCCTTGCGGATCGCGAGACCACCCGACGTGGCGGACGAGACCAAGGGCCCCTGCGGGCCCGGGGAGGAGAGCGGGCCGAAATCGAAAATCCGGCCCGGACGGGCCGCACCACCAACCGTCTGGCTCCCACCTGTCCAAGTCAGGAAGGCGAAATTGTTCAACTGGGTCACTGTGTTCTGTTCCAACCGGAAGGCGAAGTCATTCGCAATCACCACCGGAACGCCTCCGGCGGGAGTGACCGTGGCATTGTATCTGCGTGTCCCGACATTGATTTCCATCTCCACGCGATACGACACCCCTGGCGCGTAGTTCAAAAGGTTCACCGCGGAGAACCCGCCACCGTTCCGCGCGTCGATGGTTCCGCCAGGATTGAAGCGCACATACGCGGCGAGATCGGTCCAGAAGTCCGCCGTACCGTTTGAAAAACCCACCACGGTGTCCACCGCGCTTCCGCCGGGAATCGTCGTGAACGAACTGACGAAGGTTTCGGTCTGGGATGCGATGGGACGGTTGCTCCAGATATTGGTGGAGGTTCCGCTCGCGGTGGCGGGACCAATGAAACCGCCCACTTGTTGAGTGCCGCCGGTCCAGGTCAGGCAACAGAAGTTGGTGAGCTGGGAAACGTCCTCCTGCTCTGTGCGGAAAGCGAAATCATCCGCAATCAATGTGGGAGTGCCTCCAGCGGGCGTCACCACGGCCCTGTATCGTTTCGCGACCACATCAATCTCCATCTCCACCAGATAGGAGACCCCGGCGTTGTAGTTCAGAATATGCGCCGCGGCGAAGCCGGCACCGTTTCTCGCATCAACGGTTCCGCTGGGATTGAATCGCACATAAGCCGCAAGATCCCGCCAGTGATCGGCGGCACCGTTTGAAAACCCGATCACGGTGTCCACCGAAGTGCCGCTGGGAATGGTGGAGAAAGAAGCCGCGAACGTTCCCGTCTGTTGCGCAATCGGGTGGTTGGTCCAGAGGTTCGTCGCCGTGACGCTTCCAAGAAGGTCGGGACGATACTCGATTCGTGTCCTGCCCACGCCATCGAATGCGTCCCCGAAAGAGCCTTCCGCAGTGACCAGTCGCGCCTCCACCAGCTTGTTGTCGCCCTGAGTCTGCCAGACCGATTGAGACCCGTCAGGCAGCGTCTGGATCAAGGTATTCGCGAATTCGCCCTGCACCGTCCCGGCCTGGGTGATCCTAACCGTGGCGACCAAGGCTCCACTCAGGAGCGTGATCGTCCCGCTTCTGACTTCGCTCCCGGTGTTTGACGTCGCGGTGAATTCAAACCTCTGGTTTCCTGTCTGGTTTGAGGACTCGGAGGTGAGGATCCAATCCGCATCCTTGCTCCAGTTCCACGACGCGTTGCACCCGACATCGAATGCGAGCCGCTCGCCAGGAGCGGAAACCGAAATCGCGGACGGTTGGGCCGTCAACACGGAACCCGGAATGAACACGCAAGCCAGTTGGTAGCCTCCAGTGGCCGCCCTGGAAAAATGCCTGACCTCCAGATAGTAGGTGCCCGGGGTCACCGCGATCCCCATCTTGAAATTGGTCTCAGGACCCGAGTCATCATCCGCAACCAGCAGGTTCCCGGCAGTGTCTTGTAGCGCTCCCAACAGGTCCTGTGAGCCCGCGCTCTCAAGTTCCAATCGTCCGATTTCGGGGACTTCGATCCGGAAATAATCGAGATCCTCCGGCGCCTCGATCATTCCATTGGTCAGTGAATTCAACCCGACCAGTGTTGCGGTCGCCACGGTGTTGCCGTGGTCATCGGGGAGAGATCCCGCCTGAACCACCGTATGGGTCCTGGTGAAACCACCTCCAGTGAGAGTGATCACGGCCACCCTGCCACCCGTGCTGGGATTCGCACCAATCGTGTAGGTGAAAGCCTGGTCACCCGCTTGGGAAACCGCCTCGGAACACGCGACCCAGCTCGAATCCGAACTCCAGGTCCACGGCACGTTGGAGGCAACGTCGAATGTGAAGGTGGCCCCTTCCGTCGGAGCGGTGAAGGAGGATGGACTGACCGAAAGCTCCATGGATGGCGACAACGCACACCGGACGCGATACGCGCCGGTCCGCTCGATATCGTAATGCCTTACCTGAAGATAGTAGGTTCCGGGCATCACAACCCGGCTGATCCGGAAGTTGAGGTCATCCCCGGAATCATCGTCAGATTGGATTTCCGCGCCCGTGGAGTCCCGCAGCGCTCCGAAGGTGTCGGACGTTCCCGACGACTCAAGCAACAGGACTCCGCTCACGTCGGTGTCGATGCGGAAGTAGTCGTCGTCACCGGGCGTTTCGATGTTCCCGGGAGTTTCCGAATTCTGCCCGATCAGCGTCGCCGTCGAGATGCTGTCGCCGTGATCGTCCACCTCAGCGCCCGCCTGCCTCACGATGTGGACGCGGGTCAATCCGCCGCCAACAAGGCTGATCGTGGCGATACGACTGCCGGCAAGTGTGTTGGGAGCCACCTGGTAGGTGAACGTCTGGGCTCCACTCTGCGGGCTGGCCTCCGAACTGGTGATCCATCCCACGTCCAGACTCCACGTCCATGTGGTGTCCGAAGTCACCGTGAAGGAGAAGGACCCGCCGGAGGATGGCACCTCCAACAGAGAGGGGCTGACCGCAAGGGTCGCGGACGGCGCGCCCGCTCCAAACCTGACGATCATGGCGTCCGACGCTTCGCTCAGAACCGTGACGGAGAATCCCGAGGGGCTGCCATCCCACCAGTCCGCGTTCGGATCGGTGGTGCTGTTGAAAAAACTGTCCGCAATATCGAACAGATCGCCGGCATCCCCGCCATTCCAATTCCGCTCAAGGTCGAAACGCCCGTCCGCTTGTTCCAATGAGATCTCATAATGCTGGGTGGGAGTCATTTGCTCAAACTCCGTTCCCGAAAACGATTCATCGACATGCCAGATGGCGATTCCCTTGTCCGGGGCATGCGACGCCCACTTGTCTCCCGCTCCACGGTTTTCCAGCAGGAAATACTCGGTTTCCGTTCCGGGTTTCCGCATCCGGTAGCCATGGTTTCCTGTGGAGGTCAGGACGGCATCAAACGAGTCGGATGGCTCCACATCAATGATGTTCGCCCATCCTGAAACACTCTTGAGGTAAAGGTCGATCGGGGCCGGCGTTCTGCCCCCGTTCAGGTGATTCCCCGCTCCCATCAGGGAATGAGATCCCAATCCGGCGGATTCATATCCATAATCGTAAAAATCCGGGTAATCGAGCAACAGATGACCCAGCTCATGGCAGACCGTTCCGATGACGGGCATGGCATCGGGCACGTTCGTCATCTGATAGCGGAACACATAGCGGGGGCTGCCCGGCGAGCCGACGTCGATGGGCGTCGCCATGGACCACGCATGGGGCCACAAGCCCTTCGGCCACACCCCTGAATCGTTGCCCGCGAACAAAAGGCTCGTCGCCAGAATGTGGTTCCCGGAGTCAACCGCCAGCGAGCTGAAATCAAATCCGTCCGATTTCAATTTTGCTACCGCATCATCGATCAGTTTCCGCCCGGTGATGCCACAATTCGGTTCAAGCGTCGTGTTCGCCGGGTAGTCCGCGTAATTGTAATAGTTCCTGGGATGGGGCAGGGTGACAATGGTGGTGACGTTCTGGGTGTGGGTGAGCAATCCGTTGGATTGATCGTAGAAGTAGTCCCGGATCGATCCCGTGCTGCCGTCATCGGCATAGCCGACTTCGTTGCAATATCGCTCCATCTTCTCGCGGGTGGCCGGGAACCCGACCGCATCGGGAATCCCCGGTGTGGCCGGATCATCCGGAAATTGCACGAGGATCACGAGTCCCTGCTTGGATCCTCCGATCGGTGCTCCGGCAAGAACCGCTTCCGGCGACGCTGCGGAGGCCGCCTGGAGCAGGGCGTCGGGGCCACGCAGCTCCCGAACGGCCTTGACTCTTGCCCTCCATCTGGCGGATCGGTCCGGAGCAAATCGTTGCAGGTTCATCTTCCGCTGTTCCCTGACGTGTTTGTCCGAATCCTTGAGATTCCTTTTCAGGGTTTTGGGAGGAAGCCAATGGGCGGGAACTCCGGACGAAACCAGGTTTTCCCCATCCGCACCGGGAGTTGCATAATAATAAGTGTTGTCCGCCGGCTCGAAAACCACGGCATAGCCATCCAAAGTGGTCGTCCGGGCGTAGAATTCATCCCCATACACCCTCAGTAAAAGCATGGCGCCCCCGGGTTGGGTCCATTGGGTTGCAAGTCCTTCATGGGGGTAGGGAGCCGCAGCTGACGGGTCCGTGGCCAAGCACCAGGTGAGGAACGCCATCAGGACGCGGTGAAGCCATAAAAGCGGATTCCGCCCGGGTGGTGATTTCCCGCCTGAAGCTGCGGACTCTGGAAGGCAACGCATGTTCATAGGGATGGGATGTGGGGGATGATTTGAACTGCCGGTCAAGCGCTGCGGAAATCCGCATCCGGCGAGAGTTCCTGAAACCGCGGTGAAACCTGACCGACAGGCGGAGGCAGGGTAGCCGCACAACGCCCCGCATCCGGAGCGCTGAAACGGGTTGCCTTTCGGGACCGGCCGCCATTTGGTGAAACCAAATGATTTCGGGGGGAAATCATTATTCGAAGAGATAACTTCTTCGCGCGAATTGCCAAGACTTATTTGGCGTTTGTTGCAGGCCGTTCCCGCTCCTCCGGTCTTGATCACCCGATTTTTCCTGTCTAGCTTGCGCGCCCGACCCGGAAATCCCATGCCTAAAGTCTACGTCAGAACCTACGGATGCCAGATGAACGAGCGCGACTCGGAGCAGGTCCTGCGCACTTTCACCGAGGGCGGCTACACGGTCACGACGGACGAACGGGAGGCGGACGCCATTCTCATCAACACCTGCTCCGTGCGCGACCAGGCCGAGCAGAAGGCTCTCGGGAAGATGGGCTCGATGATGCACGCCGGGCGCGACCGGAAACACGTCGTCTACGGTTTCATGGGTTGCATGGCGCAATCGCGCGGGGATGAGCTGTTCAAGGCGGTGCCCAGTCTCGACGTGGTCGTCGGCACGCAGAAATACCACAAGGTTTTCGAGTATGTGGACGGCATCCTCAAGCGCCGCCTGGAGGCGCGCATGGATGATCCCGCGTTCTCGCTGCGGGGCGGCAGCGTCTGCGACATCGCCGAGGAGGAGGGCTCGCAGAACACGATCCGCGACCACATCGCCAAGCCGCGCGAGGCATCCGCCTTCGTTTCCATCATGCAGGGCTGCAACATGCGCTGCTCGTTCTGCATCGTACCGGACACCCGCGGCAAGGAACGCGGCAGGCCGATCCATGACATCGTCGGCGAGGTCCGTCACCTCGCGGCGCACGGCGTGAGGGAGGTCACGCTGCTTGGACAGATCGTGAACCTCTACGGACGCACCGAGTTTCCGCGCGTCGATGACAAGTCGCCCTTCGTGCAGCTCCTCGAAGCCGTGCATGAGGTCGAGGGCATCGAGCGCATCCGTTTCACCTCGCCGCACCCGATCGGATACCGCGAGGATCTCATCGCCGCCTTCACCTATCTGCCGAAGCTCTGCTCGCACATCCATTTCCCGATGCAGAGCGGATCGGACCGCATCCTGCGGGAAATGCGCCGACCGTACAAGAACGAAAAGTTCATCGAGATCTGTGAGAAAATGAAGGCGGCCCGCCCGGGCCTCGCCATCACCACGGACATCATCGTCGGCTTCCCCGGCGAGACCGAGGAGGACTTCCAGGCCACCATCGACACCGTGGAGCGCCTGCAATTCGACAACGCCTTCGTCTTCCGCTACTCGAAACGCCGCAACACCCCCGCCGCGGACATGGGAGGCCAGCTTTCCGAAACGGAAAAGGAACGCCGCAACCAGCGCCTGCTCGACGTGGTCAACCGCATCGCCCGGGAAAAACACGCCGCGCTCGTCGGCACCCGCCAGCAGGTGCTCTGCGAGGGTCCATCCAAGACCAACGCCGCCCGCCTCACCGGCCGCACCTCGCAGAACAAGATCGTCATCTTCGATGGCGACGCCGACCGCCTGACCGGCCGGCTTCTCGACATCCAGATCGAGGAATCCGGCGGCTTCACCGTCTTCGGGACGGCCTGTCTGGAAGCGTAGCCGAACGCCTCGTCTGATCGGACCCGCCCTGCACCGAGTGGTGAGCGGGGCGGTGTGGGGCCCGGGAGTCAATCACTCCCGGGCCCCGATTGGGGACCAGTCTTCCCTGCGCGGGATCAAGGCTGGGCCGAGTCGAACAGCGGACCATCATCGACGGCCGGCTTGGATTTGCTGTGCGGGACCGTGACGGGGATGGTGCTGGTGCACGAGCCTTCGTAGTCCCTGGTGACAAACTTCACATGATAGACGCGTCCGTTGGCCGTGCCCGTGCGCTCGGCACGCAGCAGGACGGTGCTTCCCTGGATGATGGCATCCGGGCCGGTGTTTCCGGAGCCAACCACGTTGACCGCCTCATCCTGGGTGACCGAGAGGATTTCGACCGTGTGGTTCCCGTCCGGATCCAACACCCCGATGATGTCGATCGGTACAAACTTGTGGTTTGCCGGCCAGATGGTTGCAATGCTGGCCGTGGCTTGTGAGCAGTCCGGCGGATCATTGATGTTGAGGATGCTCACGGTCACCTCGTCGGTGTCGGAACCGCCGTATGGGTCGGATACTTCGAGTTGGAAGACCAGGGTCGCACCCGCGCTCGACACAAACGGCGCGACGAACGACGGGTTGGGAGTGGCCGCGTCCTGCAGGACGACCGCGGGTCCGCTGATCTGGGTCCACGCGAAGGTGATCGGATCCTCATCGGGATCGGAACTGGCGCCACCGTCCAGAACGACGTTCGCCGCTTCGTTGGCCATTTGCGAACCTCCCGCATTGGCCACCGGGTCGGACGGCACATTGACCACCTTGATGGTGACGGTGTCGGTGTGGCTGGCTCCGCAGATGTCGGTGACGGTCAGTTGAAACCCGAGTTCCTGTTCATCATCCGGAGCTCCGCCCGGCAACACAGGAGCGGTGAATTGAAGGGTTGGGCTGGAATCGCCAGTGACACCCACCGCCGGTCCTGACAACTGCTGCCAGGCATACGTAAGGGCTTCGCCATCCACGTCCGAGCCCGATCCTGCGAGAGACACGCCGGCTCCCTCCGCCACCTGTTGGTTGCCACCGGCGGAGGCCAGCGGGGGATTGTTGAGATTGTTCACGTGGATGGTGACCGACGAGACATCCACCCCGCCGTAACCGTCATCCACACTCAGGGAGATGAGGAACGACGCGCCGCCACAACCCACCTGGGGAGCGACGAACGAGGGCGCGGCTGGATTGCTGAGGTCGAGCACAACACCCGCCGGAGCGGTCCATGAGAACGACAGCGCGTTGTCATCCGGATCACTGCTTCCGGTTCCGTCCAACACCACGGGTGATCCTTCGTCCACGGTCTGGGCGTCTCCCGCCACCGCCGTCGGCGGGCGGTTGTAGAAAGTCACCTGCACGGTGACCGGGGAGGGGTCGGATGTCAGGCTGCAGTCGTTTCCGAGGGTGTCCACGCAGTTGTCTTTGACGACGAGCGTGAAGACGAACGTTTGACCGCTGAAGCCTACGAAGGGCGCGGTGAACGAGGCCATTTGACTCGTGGAGTCGCTGATCGTCACGGCCGGGCCCGCGGTCTGCGTCCATTGGTAGGTGATCGGGTCGTTGTCGGGATCGTAACTATCAGATCCGTCGAGCACGACATGCGCTCCCGCCGGGACGCTGGCATTGACCACCTTGGCGATCGCCACCGGAGCCTGCTGCATTTTGGCGATGGTCACATTGACCAGCGAGGTCGAACTCAGGCTTCCGTCGCTGACCGTCAGTTGGAAAGTCAGGGTGTCGCCATTGGCCGCCACCAGCGGAGCGATGAAGCCGGGAGATGCCGCCGACGAGTCCGACAACGTCACGGGAGTGCCGCTGAGCTGCTGCCAGGAATAGGTCAAGGGGTCGCCGTCGGGATCCGCGCTGAGGCTGCCATCCAGCGTGACCTGCTGGGTTTCCACGGCGTTGGAGTCGGGCCCCGCGTTGGCGATCGGGGCCGCATTGAGACATTGGATCTGAACGGAGGCCGGGTTGCTTTGGAACGTGCCATCGGTGGCGCGATAGTTGAAGGAAACCGTGCCGACATGACCACCGGGTGAGTAGGTGAAGGATCCGTCGGCGTTGAAAGCCAGGGATCCCTGAGCCGGATTACTGACCAGGAAAGCCGTCAGGGGACTGCCGTCCTCGCTGATGTCGTTTCCAAGCACTCCCGGCGCGGGAACGGTGAGCGTGCCGTTCTTGCCGATGGTGTAGGGGTCATTCGCTGCGATGATGTCCGTTTGGATCACGTTCACCGTCATTGAGGCGAGGGTTTGGAAGCCGGTGTTGTCGACGGCGGAGTAGGAGATCACATGGGTTCCCACCTGGAGCTTCGCAGGAGTCCAACTGAATGAACTGGTGACGCCTGGACCACCCGAGATGGGAAGGGACGGGGTCATTGCGGCTCCCTGGGGAAGTCCGCCGGTATTGAGGGTGACGGTTGCTCCGGAATCGGAGTCGTGCGCCTCAACGGTGAAGCTCACCGGGGTGCCGTGGGTGACGGTGATGGGCCCGTGTTCTGGCTGTCCCGGCATGTGAGTGTGGATTTCAAGTTCCGGTGCGGTGCCGACATTCGAGGAAATCCAGACCACGCACTCGACGGGGATGTAGCTTTTGAGGTTTCCGTTCAGATCGCGGTCTTCGACGATGAACTGCGCCATGTAGGGCAGGCTCGTGGGCAGTGCGGCATTGTTCCATGTGACCTGGCCGGTCGCCGGATTGATGACCATGTTGGGCGGGGCCGGGGCGGAACTGTCGGAAGTGTTCGCCATGCGGAAGGTCAGCGTGTCCCCGTCCGGATCAGTGGCGGGAACCGTGAAGGTCGATGCGCTCGACTTGGGCACATAGAGCACCGGAACCATTGAGGAAACCGGGGAACTATTCCCTGAATAAGGCATGACAAGGGTTCTTGCGAGGAATGTGGAATCCCCACCATTCTGATAGTAGATCCGGCAGCAGATGTTCACGCCGGCGAGGTAAGGGCCACCGCCCGAATAGGTTTTGGTCACTCCCACCAGGTTGTCATTGCCGACCAGGTCTCCCACAAACCAGTTTTCAGAGGTGCTCGTGGCGACCACCTTGAGCCTCAGCGGGGTGACGGTTCCATCACCAAACTGGAAATTCCCCAAGGACGTGGTGATGCTGCCCACAGCCGGCATCGTGCCGAACCAGTCGCCGCGAACGGCCACCTGGAAGTTGAACTTCACCTGTCCCGGGGTGCCGGTGGGCGCGTAGTTCAGGTTGGCGTAGCGGAAGTGGCTCGCCTCCGCCGCATAGGGCAGGATGCAGAGCAGGAGGGTGAACAGCAGTCGATGGATGGTCCGCAGCAATGGCGAACGACTCGACAGTGATG
>Ga0114938_1000432_pt1 | contig 31736 bp, 27 predicted proteins | sample AshMeaBigSpring_FD_88675 | JGI IMG/M metagenome (GOLD analysis project Ga0114938, IMG submission 88675) | Groundwater microbial communities from Big Spring, Nevada to study Microbial Dark Matter (Phase II) - Ash Meadows Big Spring | ecosystem: Environmental > Aquatic > Deep subsurface >... | reverse complement strand
GCCGAGAACGGATATCTCCGGTTCTGCTCGGCGTCAATGGTCGGGCCAGCCGAGGGTTTCCGCGACTATGTGTTTTTCACGGGTGAGGAGGCAAACGACCTCGTCGACATCGACCCGGGCCAGCCGTTCGCACCGGACCCGGCGATCGCCCCGCAGCGCCAGGCCGGCTATGCGGTTGCGCTCAACACCCGCACCGGCTCCTTCACCCACATCGCCGGGTTGGGACGCTCCAACCACGAGAACACCATCGCCGTCCCCGGCTATCCGGGGATCGTGCTCATCACCACAGACGACACATTCGATGGGCCATCGGCGCAGCTCTACCTGTACCGGGCTCGCAACCAAGACGCCGTCTTCGCCGACACGGGAACGCTGTATGCCTTCAGGGCAACAGGGACGAGCGGTGGTGCCGTCGACCCCGCCGACCCGTTCAACGGGGCCAACGACTACCTGGACCTGGCGCCGGGTGACAGCTTCACCGGGGAGTTCATCGCGGTGCCCGACGCCGTCGCCGACGGTACCCTCCCCGATGTGGCGCCGCAGGCAGGGTTGGAGAGCTGGTCGAACGACAACAACGTGTTCCAGTTCGTCAGGCTCGAGGACGTGGCCTACGACCGGAACAACCCAAACGTCCTCTACATCGCCGACACCGGACGCTCCCGGGTGGTCCCCGATCCGGCAACCGGCCGGTTGGTGAGAGGGCCGAGCGGCACGGTTGGTCTGGCCGACAACGGGCGGGTGTTCCGTCTCGAGCTCGACCCGACAAACCCGCGCCTGGTGCCGAGCCTTACGGTGCTGGCGCAGGGCGACGCCCCCGCCGGCGACCTGTACGTGCCGTTTGAGAGTCCTGACAACGTCGGTGTCAGCGTCAACAGCCTCATGGTCCAGGAGGACACGGCGGACGCCCAGCTGTGGCACCACGACCTCGCCTCAGGGACGTGGACCGCCATCGCCACCGTCACCGACCCCGCCGGCGAGTCGAGCGGCATCGTCGACGCCTCGGCGTGGTTCGGCGCAGGGTCATGGCTGCTCACCGTCCAGGGCCACGGCGTCAACGTTGCCGAGGAGCAGGTCGGCGACGTGCTGTACAAGCGAGAGTCCGGGCAGCTCCTGCTCATCAAGGTGCCAGGCAGCTAGCTACGGCTCAGTGCGGCGGCTGGTTCCGCGGGTAGATTGCCCGTCGTGACGCCGCGGCTCGAGGGAAAGCGAACGCTGGTGACCGGTGCCGGACAGGGCATCGGTCACCAGACGTGTCTCGCCTTCGCAGATGAGGGCGCCGTCGCGGTGTGGGCGATCGACCGCAACCCGGGGACCTTGGCGATGCTGCACCGGCAGCGTCCGCAGATCACCACCAGGGCCGTCGATGTCACGGACGCCGCCGCCGTCGCCGCGCTTGCCGCCGAGGTGGGTACTGTCGACGTGGTGCTCGCCTGCGCCGGCGTGGTACCGCACGGCACCATCCTCGACTGCACCCCCGAGCAGTGGGCCGAAGCGATGACGGTGAACGTCACGGGGACGTACAACACGATCAGGGCGTTTCTCCCTGCGATGCTTGCGACGGGAGGCGGCTCGATCATCACCATGGCGTCTGTGGTGTCGAGCATCGCGGGGGTGCCCGACCGCGCCGCCTACGGTGCCTCGAAGGCGGCGGTCATCGGGTTGACCAAGGCGGTCGCCGCCGACTTCGCCGGAGCCGGCATCCGCTGCAACGCCATCGCCCCCGGCACGATCGACACACCCTCCCTGGCCGACCGTATCGCCGCCTTCCCCGACCCGGTGGGGGCGCGGACGGCGTTTGTCGCCCGCCAGCCCCTTGGGCGGCTCGGCACCCCCGCCGAGATCGCCGCCCTGGCCGTGTACCTCGGCTCCGACGAGTCCGCCTACACGACGGGTTCCGTGCTGGTCGCAGACGGCGGCATGTCGCTGTGAGAGGGGCGGGCGGATGAAGCTCGTGCGGTACGGCAGACCCGGTCTGGAGCGCCCGGGCGTCGTCGACGCCGACGGCGTCATCCGCTCGCTCGCCGCCGTCGTCCCAGACATCGCGGGTCACACGCTTCTCCCCAGATCAATCGAGCGACTGATGGAGATCGATACGGCGACGCTCCCGCCCGTCGACCCTGGGGTGCGGCTCGGGCCTTGCGTGGGGAGCGTCGGCAAGATCGTCTGCATCGGGCTCAACTACTCCGATCACGCCGCCGAGTCCGGCATGGAGGTGCCCAACGAGCCTGTGCTGTTCATGAAGGCAACGTCGGCGATCACCGGCCCGTTCGACGATGTGGTGCTGCCACCGGACGCCACCAAGGCGGATTGGGAGGTCGAGCTCGGCGTCGTGATCGGCGCACCCGCCAAGCGGATCGACGTCAGCACAGCCCGCGCCCACATCGCCGGCTACTGCATCGTCAACGACCTCAGCGAACGCGCCTTCCAGCTCGACGGTACCGGCCAGTGGGTGAAGGGCAAGAGCTGCGATACCTTTGCCCCACTCGGCCCGTGGCTTGTCACCGCAGACGACGTGCCCGACCCGCAGACGCTGGACCTCTGGCTCGAGATCGACGGGCGCCGCCACCAGAACGGCACCACCGCCACCATGATCTTCGGGGTCGACGATCTCGTGGCGTACGTCAGCCGGTTCATGACCCTGCACCCGGGTGACGTCATCTCCACCGGAACCCCGCCGGGCGTCGGCCTCGGCTACGACCCACCGATCTGGTTGCAGCCCGGCGACGTGATGCGGCTCGGAATCACCGGGCTCGGGGTGCAGCAGCAGCGGGTGGTGATGGGGTCGTGAGCACCGGCGCCGCCATCCCACCGCCGGTGCTGCGCTCCGCCCGCTGGTACGGCAAGGACGATCGCGACGGCTTCATCCACCGGTCGTGGATGAAGTCAGATGGCTACCCGGACGACCTGTTCTCCGGTCGCCCCATCATCGGCATCTGTTCGAGCGCCTCGGATCTCACCCCGTGCAACAGCCACCTCGACGACCTGGCCGACCACGTCGGACGCGGGGTGTGGGAGGCCGGCGGGGTACCGCTCGTGTTCCCGGCGATGTCGCTCGGCGAGACGCAGATCCTCCCAACCGCCATGTTGTTGCGCAACCTCATGAGCATGGCGGTCGAGGAGTCGATAAGGGGCAACCCCATCGACGGTGTCGTCCTGCTCGGCGGGTGCGACAAGAACACCCCCGCCCAGCTCATGGGGGCAGCGAGCGTCGATCTCCCCACCATCGTGCTGTCGGGTGGGCCAAAGCTGGACGGGTGGCATCAGGGACGGGCCATCGGCAGCGGCACCGACGTGTGGCGTCTGTCTGAGGCGGTGCGGGCCGGGGAGATCACCCGCAGCGAGTTCCTCGCCGCCGAGTCCGGGATGTCGCGCAGCAAGGGCTTCTGTAACACCATGGGGACCGCATCGACGATGGCGTGCCTTGTCGAGGCGATGGGGGTGACGCTGCCCCGCAACGGCGACCTGCCCGCCGCCGACTCCCGCCGCAGCACGCTCGCCCACCTCACCGGCCGCCGCATCGTCCACATGGTCGCCGAGGACCTGCGACTCTCCCGGGTGCTCGGCCCGACCGCCTTCGCCAATGCGGTGCGGGCCTGCGCCGCCATCGGCGGCTCCACCAATGCCGTTGTCCACCTGCTGGCGATCGCAGGCAGGCTCGGCGTCGATTTCACCCTCGACGACTGGGACCGGCTCGGCCGCGGTGTCCCGCTGCTCGTCGATCTGATGCCGGCGGGGCGATTCCTCATGGAGGAGCTGTCAAAGGCAGGCGGCGTCCCCGCCGTGCTCGCCGAGTTGGGTGACCTGATCGACGGCTCGGCGCCAACGGTGTCGGGGGTGACGATCGGCGAGCAGATCATCGGCGCCGAGAGGTTCGGCGACGACGTTATCCGACCCCGAGCGGCGCCGCTGCTGGCCGACGCCGGGTTGGCGGTGCTGCGGGGCAACCTGGCCCCGGACGGCGCCGTGCTCAAGCCGGCGGCGGCCTCGGCCCACCTGCTGCGTCACTCCGGGCGGGCGGTGGTGTTCGAGAGCATCGAAGAGCTGAGGGCACGCATCGACGACCCGGGGCTCGAGGTGGACGCCGACTCGGTGCTCGTTCTCAAGGGATGCGGACCGAAGGGATATCCCGGGATGCCGGAGGTGGGCAACATGCCGCTCCCGCTGAGGCTTCTCGAGCGCGGCGTCACCGACATGGTGCGCATCTCGGACGCCCGCATGAGCGGCACCGCCTATGGGACGATCGTGCTCCACGTCGCCCCAGAGGCCGCCGCCGGCGGCCCGCTGGCGCTGGTGCGCAGTGGCGACGTCATCGAGCTGGATGTCGCCGAACGGGTGCTGCGGCTCGACGTCGATGACACCGAGCTGGAGAGACGACGGGCGTCCTGGGTCGCCCCGCAGCCCGAGCACCACCGCGGGTATGCCAGGCTCTATGTGGACCACGTCCTCCAGGCGGACCGGGGCGCCGATCTCGACTTTCTTGTCGGCGCCAGTGGATCCGAGGTGCGACGGGAGTCGCATTGAGCGCCCTTGTCACCGGCGGCGGGGGCGCCCTTGGCGGGGCCATCGCCGAACGGCTCGCCGCAGACGGCCACGAGGTTGCTGTTGCCGACATCGACCTGCCCGCGGCAGCAGCCGTTGCCCAGCGCATCGCCGCCGCCGGCGGGCGGGCCATCCCCGTCGAGTGCGACGTCCGCAGCACGGGTGACATCGCCGCCGCCTTCGGGCGCACCCAGACCGAGCTCGGGGCGGTCACCGTGCTGGTCAACAACGCCGCCGTGTTCCCCTCAGGGCGCTTTGTCGACGTCGCCGTCGACGTCCACGACGCCACCATCGCCGTCAACCAGCGGGCCTACTTCCTGTGCGCCCAGCATGCCGCCAGGGCGATGATCGCGGGAGGCGCCGGTGGGTCCATCGTCAACATCGCCTCCATCGTGTGGCACGGGTTCTGGCGGGAGATGAGCCCGTACGTTGCCGCCAAGGGGGCGGTGGTGGCGATGACCCGTGCCATGGCCCGCGAGCTCGGTGTCCACGAGATCAGGGTGAACGCGGTCGCACCCGGCGCCTTCCCGACACAGGCGGAACGGCTACAGCACCCCGATCTCGCCGCCTATGAGAGGGAGATCCTGGCGGCGCAGGCGCTCAAACGACGGGGCCGATCTGTCGAAGTGGCGGCGGCGGTCGCCTTCCTCGCCGGCCCCGAGGCGAGCTTTGTCACCGGTCAGACCCTCAACGTCGACGGCGGTTGGGTGATGAGTTGAGGCTGGGTCAGGCAGGCGCCACGCAGTTGAACATCCACTGCACCCCATAGCGATCGACCAGCGATCCGAAGTACCCGCCCCAGAACATCTCGGCGAGCGGCATGGTCACCTTCCCGCCATCGGCCAGACCGGCAAACAGCCGGTCGGTCTCGGCACGGGTGTCTGGTTCGAGGTTGATCGAGACGTTGTCCCCGAACACGAGGGTGTGACCCATCGACTCGAGTGCGTCCGTCCCCATCAGGGCGTGACCGCCGAGCGTTGCCAGCTCCACATGCATGACCTTGTTCTTGTCCTGCTCGGGCAGGGGCGGCTGGTCGGGCATGGCAGGGATCTCACCCATCCGCTGGAAGGTGGTGAACTCCCCGCCAAAGACGCTCTTGTAGAAGTTGAAGGCCTCCTCGGTGGTGCCCATGAAGTTGAGATACGTGCTCACTCGCGCCATGGCTCGATCCCTTCGTGCGACAAACCGGTCGGATCCACACTATCGGACATCGCTCTGTGCGACCTGGCTGAGCCTGCCGCGTGGGGTTCCGTCGCCGGCGTGGTGCGAGCGGACCCGTTGCATGTAGCGGATCCGGGGTTAGATTCGGCGCATGGACAAGTGCGAGGTCCTACCGCTCACCCCCGCGCGCTGGAATGACCTGGAGACGCTGTTCGGCCCCAACGGGGCCTACTCCGGCTGCTGGTGCATGTGGCCGTACCAGACAGGCGCCGAGTTCGCCCGCAACCACGGCAGCCGCAACCGGGAGGCGTTTCAGCAACTCGTCGAGCGCACCCCACCGGGGCTGCTCGCCTACGCCGGGGACGAGCCGGTTGGATGGGTGGCGGTTGGACCACGGCACGGCTATGGGAGGGTGATACGGTCGCCGCTGGTTCGCCGCACCGAGGGGGATCAGGTGTGGTCGATCGTGTGCTTCTACATACGCCGCAGCCAAAGGAGCAAGGGCATGGGGCAGGTGCTGGTCGAGGCCGCAGTCGACCATTCCCGGTCGTGCGGCGCCGCAACCGTCGAGGCCTACCCGCTCGACCGGACACGGGTGCGGTCCAGCGATGCGTGGCCGGGAGTGGTGTCGATGTTCCGCAACGCCGGCTTCACCGAAGTCGCCAGGGCATCGCCGGCGCGTCCCGTGATGCGGCTCACGTTGTGAACCGGCGGCCGGGCCGGTGTGTCGGTGCGCGATACTGAACAGTGCGGAGGTGCCATGGACCAAGACGATGTCGTCCAGGCCGCCAGACAACGCCGAGTCGCCCTGTACGGGGCGATGGTCGACCTCGAGGCATCGCTCGCCGCCCCGAGCGGCCGAGCCACGTGGGTGGAGAGCGTGCGTCGCGACCTCGGCAGGGTCGCCGGGGCGCTCGCCGCCCACATCGATGAGGTCGAGCGACCCGGCGGGATCATGGCCAGGATCGTGCTCGACGTGCCGCACCTCTCGTCGCGAGTCGCCGCCCTCACCGGGGAGCATCCAGGTCTTACCGAGGAGGTGGTCGAGGTCGCCACCCGACTCGACGCCCTGGGTGACCCACCGGACGAGGACGAGGCCGACGAGCTGCGCGATGCCGCCCTCGGGTTGCTCGGGGCGCTGGCCCGCCATCGCCACCGCGGCGCCGACCTCGTGTACGACGCATTCGCCATCGAGATGGGCGGCGGCTGAGCCGCCGGTGCCCGACTCTCTCTCCCCACCAGCCGAGGAGCGATCGTCATGACGAGCCCTGCCGCCACGACCATAGGCTGGATCGGCACCGGGGTCATGGGCGCCGCCATGTGCGGGCACCTCCTCGACGCCGGATATGCGGTGACGGTCCACAACCGCTCCCGCAAGCGAACGGCCGGCCTCGAGACCCAGGGGGCGATGTGGGTAGGATCCCCCGCCGAGGTCGCCGCCGCCGCCGATGTCACGTTTGCCGTCGTCGGCTACCCGGCGGACGTCCGCCAGGTGTTTCTCGCCCCAGGAGGGGTGGTCGCCGGCGCCCGACCGGGCAGCGTCGTGGTCGACATGACAACGAGCGAGCCTTCGCTGGCCGTCGAGATCCATGCCGCGGCGGCGGCGCAGGGGGTCGGTGCGGTCGACGCCCCCGTCTCCGGCGGAGACGTCGGGGCCCGCAACGCCACGCTGTCCATCATGGTCGGGGGTGACGACAGCGACGTGGCCAAGGTCTGGCCGCTTCTCGAGGTCCTCGGTCGCACCATCGTCCACGTCGGCGGCCCCGGCGCCGGCCAGCACACCAAGATGGTCAACCAGATCCTCATCGCATCTGGGATGGTCGGGGTCTGTGAGGCGCTGCTCTACGCCCAGCAGGCCGGTCTCGATCTCGACAGAACGCTGGAAGCGGTCAGCGGCGGCGCTGCCGGGTCGTGGTCACTCTCCAACTACGGACCCCGGATGCTCGCCGCCGACTTCGCCCCAGGGTTCCTCGTCGACCACTTCGTGAAGGACATGGGCATCGCCCTCGGCGAGGCGGAGGCGATGCGGCTCGCCGTCCCCGGGCTGGCGCTTGCTCACCAGCTCTATGTGGCGCTCCAGGCCCAGGGCGGCGGTCGCAACGGCACGCAGTCCCTGGTGCTGGCGCTCGCCAAGCTGTCGGGGGTGCGGTGGCGGGACAACGATGTCGCCCCTGGCTGAGCACGTGGATCCCGTGCCCTTCGGCTGCGGCTAAGCTGGCGTCGCCGCCCCGGGACCGAGGCCGGCGTCGCACGGCGACGCAGGTTCCGTGGACACCCGGCACCCATCTCTTCAGGGTGTGACCGCCTCGTCCTGCCCCCTCGACCGCAGCCGTGGTCGAGCGAGTGCGCAAGAACCGCCAGTCGCCCGCGATCGCGGGCCGAGGAGCCACATCATGTCCATCACCTTCGCCGATCTCGGCCTGCCCAGGGAGATCACCTCCCCGCTGGCCAAGGCGGGAATCACCTCTCCGTTCCCCATCCAAGCGGCCGCCATACCAGACGTCCTCGCCGGACGCGACGTGTGCGGCAAGGCGCCTACCGGGTCAGGGAAGACGCTTGCATTCGGGTTGCCGATCCTCGCCACCGTGGCCAGGTCTGCACCCCACCGCCCCCATGCGGTGATCCTCTCGCCGACACGCGAGCTGGCCGAGCAGATCCGCCGCGAGCTCGCCCCTGTCGCCGCCGGGCGCGGGGTGCGGCTGCTGACGGTCTACGGCGGGGTGCCCTACCACCAGCAGCGGGCCAAGCTGCGCTCCGGCATCGATGTCCTCATCGCCTGCCCCGGCAGGCTGATCGACCTGATGGCCGCCGGCGACGTCTCGCTCGACGCCGTCACCCACGTTGTGGTCGACGAGGCCGACCGCATGGCTGACATGGGATTCCTCCCTCAGGTCCGCAGCCTCCTCGACGAGACGCCGCCAAACCGGCAGACCGTACTCTTCTCGGCGACGCTCGACGGCGACATCGCGGTGCTCACCCAGCGCTACCAGCGCAACCCTGCCCGCCACGAGGTCGGGGGCGACGCCCACAGCACCGGGGTGGCTCGACATCACTTCTGGCGCGTCGAGCACTCCGCCCGGCTCGGCCATGTCGCCGACATCGTCGGCGCCTTTCGCTCGACCCTGGTCTTCACCCGCACCCGGCGGGGGGCCGATCGTCTCGCCCGCCAGCTCGGCCGCCACGGCATCCAGGCGGCGGCGATCCACGGTGGCCGTTCCCAGCCCCAGCGCGACCGGGCGCTGCGGGACTTCTCCAGGGGCGCCGTGGGCGCCCTGGTGGCCACCGATGTCGCGGCTCGTGGCATCCACGTCGACGGTGTCGACTGCGTGGTGCACTACGACCCACCGGAAGACCAGAAGGCCTACCTCCATCGCTCCGGTCGGACGGCACGAGCCGGGGCGGGAGGACACGTTGTGTCCATGGTGCTTCCCGACCAGGTGCGCGCCAGTCGCCGGCTCCGGGACGATCTCGGCATCATGGCCGGCGTCGTCGACCCGTCGCTCGCCGCACTCCACCACGAAGGTGGGGTCGCCCGCCAGCCACGAACGACCCAGACGACGCCTGGCCTCGCCGCACCCGGTGACGCCCGATCGGGCCTACCTCCCCGCTCCCCCGGGCGACGCCGCACCGCCGAGAGGGGTGGAACGGGTCGGGGGCACGGCGCCGGCGCCAACACCGCGTCTGCATCCCGCAACCGACGCCGAAACCCGCGTCGGCCCGGCCCCAACCGATCGAGGTGAACGCCGCCGTGTGACGGCAACACCCCACGCCGCCCGGGATCACACCCGATGTCGGGATGGCCGCCCGGGTGGTAAACATCCCTCCAACGGAGACGCAGGGTCTCCTAGGGGGGGATTATTCATGGCGCAGGTTCTTGACATTCGTCTCGAGGGCAGTCTCGAGGAGAGACAAGCACTCGATCGGCGGATGTACGTCGGTCTCTTCATCCTGTTTGGGATCCTCGCCGTCTTTCTCGGCTTCACCCGCCTACCGACGGCGATCGGGAAGTTCGCCGTCGTCGATCAGGCGTCCACCAGCCTGAATCAGACGACGTTTGGCCAGGTCATCAACCCTGAGTCGCTGCGAAGCGGCTTTGCCTGGGTGGCTCACGGCATCAACCTGTGGGACGCCAATGCGATCGGGATGTTCTTCGCCATCCTGCTCGGTGGCGCTGCGCTGAACACGGTTGCGTTCGCTCCCAAGTCCAAGATCGGATCGTGGCTTGGCAAGACCGGCGTGGCCGGGGCGGCCATCGGCGGGGGCATCGGGGTGCCGCTCTTCATGTGCAGCGCCTGCTCCGCTCCCGTGTCGCTCGGGTTCTTCCGGGGTGGCGCCGCCCTCGAGACGAGCCTCGGAGTCATCCTCGGGTCGTCGCTCTTCCACCCGGTCTCGATGCTCGCCATCTTCCTGCTCATGCCGATACAGATGGGTCTGGCCAGGATCGCCTTCGGGCTGACCCTGCTCGTGGTCGTGGTGCCGCTGGTGAGCCGCATCGCCAGGAGGAACCCGGCCAGCTGCCCCGTCCCCGGGGTCGGTGGCGACCCGCTGAACCTGCTTGGTCTGGCCAGCGAGAGCCCGACCCAGCTCAGCTGGGGCCGCGCCCTCGCCGACGGGGGCAAGGGTTGGGTCAACAACAGCCTGGAGTTCGCCCTCAAGCTCGGGCCGCCCATGCTGATCGCCGGGTTTGCCGTTGGGATCGTCTTCGACCTGCTGCCGCCACAGGCGCTGTCCGGTACCGGTCTGGCAGCCTCGTGGGTGGCGATCATCATCGCCGCCGCGATCGGCACCGTCGTCCAGGTCCCCGGGATGTTCGAGATCCCGCTCACGCTCGGTCTCCTCGCCCTCGGGCTCGACATCGGCCCGGCGACAGCCATGCTGCTGGCAACACCGTCGTTCGGGATCATCAGCTTCGCCGTGACCCGCAAGGACCTCGGCTGGCGCATCCCGGCATCGATGCTCCTCGCCACCTTCGTCCTGGCATCGGCGGCCGGTCTGATCGTTGGTGCGCTGTGAGGAACCCGAAGCTGCGCACGTTCATCGGCGCCATCGTGCTCACGGTGATGGGGCTCAGCGCCTCGTACAGCCTCAACCTGTTCGGTGTGCGCGACAGCCTCCCGCCGCCTGCGGTGCGGGAGCAGGCACAGAACTGATTGCAGTCGACGCATGATGCGGAACGGGAGCCCGCGGGGGCTCCCGTTGCGCGTTGACGGGCGGCCGCATCTCTTCAGACCCGCCGCGTGACGCTCGGCGATGCAGGGTGGGGACGCGCCCGGTAGCGTGGTGGCGGAACCGGCTCCGACGCCCAGATGGCGCCGCCGCCGCCTAAACACCATGAGGAGGAATGAAATGACGAAGCCTCGCGGATGGCCCACCATGGCCGTCGTCGCCGTCGCCTTCGCCCTGATCGCCGCTGCGTGCGGCGGAGACGATGACGTCACCGCACCCGAGGACTTCAAGATCGGCATGATCCTGGTTGGGCCCCAGAACGACCGCGGGTGGTCGCAGGCCCACTACGAGGCCGGGCAGTACATGCTCGAGCAACTCGGTCTTCCCGACAGTGCGTTGATCGTGCTCGACAAGGTCAACACCGCCGATCGCCCGGAGACAACCATCGAGTCCGTCGTCGACGACATGGTCGCCCAAGGCGCCCAGCTCATCTTTGCCACGTCTGACGACATGAAGGACGGGATCCGCAACGCCGCCGCCGCCCACCCCGATGTCCCGATGATCTGGTCGTCCGGTGACAGCGCCTGGGAGGAAGGCAAGGACTACCAAGCCGACCTGACAAACCTGGGCAACGTCATGGGGCGGATGGAGTACGGGAAGATGATCGCCGGATGCGCCGCCGCCCTGACGTCCGAGACAGGAAAGATCGCCTACCTTGGTCCGCTCATCAACGACGAGACCCGGCGGCTGGTCAACTCGGCGTTCCTCGGGGCCCGCTACTGCTGGGAGACGTACCGCGAGCGTGATGCTGCCGACCTCGGCTTCGAGGTGAAGTGGATCGGCTTCTGGTTCAACATCCCCGGATTCACGCTCGACCCGACACAGGTCACCAACGAGTTCCTCGCCTCCGGTGCGGACGTGGTCATCTCCGGGATCGACACGACGGAGGCCCTGGTGCGGGCGGGACAGGCTGCCGCCGCAGGAGACGCGGTGTGGGCGGTCCCGTACGACTACGAGGACGCCTGCTCCGAAGCGCCAGACGTATGCCTCGGCGTCCCATACTTCAACTGGGGCCCCGGCTACGTCGACGTTGCAGAGTCGGTGATCGGAGGTGACTACGAGGCGTCCTTCGCATGGCTCGGCCCCGACTGGGACGATCTCAACAGCCAGGACACCAGCTCCATCGGATGGATCGACGGTGATGGTCTGAGCGAGGACGCATCCGGCGACCTCAAGGCGTTCATCGACGGGTTGGCGTCAGGCGACATCTCGCTGTTCACCGGACCGCTCAACTACCAGGACGGCACCGAGTGGCTGGCGGATGGTGAGGAGGCGACCGACTTCCAGATCTGGTACACCGAGCAGCTCCTCGAGGGAGTCGTCGGCGCCAGCGCCGCCAGCGAGTGATGCGGCGCCGGTGACGCAGGCGACCTGCCGCCACATGGATGCGGAGCGACCCGGCCCGGAGGGCGGCGTGCCCTCGGGGCCGGTCGCCCCGGCGTCGCCATGAGCCTCTTGCTGCGCGACGTCCACAAGCACTTCGGTGCGGTTCGGGCAAACGACGGCATCACCATCGAGGTGGAGGCGGGCGAGTTGCACGGGCTCCTCGGGGAGAATGGCGCAGGCAAGTCAACGTTGATGAAGGTGCTCTCCGGCTTCCATGTGGCGGACGCAGGGGAGATCGTTCTCGACGGGCGGGCCCTCGACATGCGCACCCCCCACGACGCCGTCACCGCCGGGATCGGGATGCTGCACCAGGACCCGCTGGTGTTCTTGCCCTTCACGGTCATCGACAACTTCCTGCTCGGCGCCCCCGGCGGCGTCACCGTCGACCGCGACGCCGGGGCGGAGCGGTTGCGCCAGGCAAGCGAGCGCTACGGCTTCAGCTTCGACCCCACCGCCCTGGCCCGCACGCTCTCGGTCGGCGAGCGGCAACAGCTCGAGATTGTCCGCCTGCTCTGGCTCGGGGCCAAGGTGCTCATCCTTGACGAACCGACGACCGGGATCTCTACGTCTCAGCGCGACCGGCTGTTCGACGTGCTGCGCCGGCTCGCCGCCGAGGGGATGATCGTGATCTTCGTCTCGCACAAGCTCGAGGAGGTCGAGAGCCTGTGCAACCGGGTGACGGTGATGCGCCGCGGCAAGGTCGTTGGTCACGTCGATCTACCTGTGCCCACCGCCCAGCTCGTCAAGATGATGTTCGGCGACGTCATCGTCGAGGGAGCCAGACCAGAAGCGCCGTTGGGGCCGCCGGTGCTGCAGCTCGACGGCGTCACGCTTGCGGAGCGTCTCATCACCGTCGAGGACCTCACCCTCTCGGTCGCCGCAGGCGAGGTGGTCGGTCTCGCCGGTCTCGAAGGCAGCGGGCAGCGCACCCTGCTGCGCGGGTGCGCCGGGCTGGTCCCCGCTCGCTCGGGGACGATCACCGTTGGCGGGGCCGACCTCACCCATCGCGGCTACCGGGCGTGCCGGGCCGCCGCCGTCCACTATCTCCCGGCGGGCCGTCTCGAGGAGGGGCTGGTGGATGGGCTGAGCCTCACCGAGCACTTCGAGCTGGTGAGCGGGCGGCGCAGCTTCTTCGTCGACTGGGACGAGGCCCGGCGCAGCACCGGTGAGCACATCGACTCCCACACGATCAAGGGAACACCGGAGACGACGGCGGATGCGCTGTCAGGTGGCAACCAGCAGCGGCTGCTGCTCGCGATGATGCCAAAGGCCATCGCCCTGCTGCTCATGGAGCACCCCACCCGCGGGCTCGACATCGAGTCCGCCGAGTGGGTGTGGAGCCGTCTGCTGAAACGTCGTCGCCAGGGAACCGCCATCGTCTTCGCCTCGGCCGACCTCGACGAGCTGTTGCGCTACAGCGATCGGATCGCCGTCTTCTTCAACGGGCGGGTCATCGCCGTCGTCAACGCGGCGGACACCACGGCCGAGGAGCTCGGCCACCTCATCGGTGGAAAGCAGCGCACCGAATGATGCTGCGTCTTGCGCAGTGGCGGACGGCGCTGGTGTCGCTCGTCCTCGCCATCGGCATCACCCTCCTGCTCCTCGTCCTCGTCGACGCCCCACCGCTCGAGGCGCTGCGGCTGTTGTGGGACGGGTCGTTCGGGAGCGACACCAAGATCGCAGACACGTTGATGGCCTGGGTACCGCTGGTGGTGGCGGCGGCTGGGCTGCTGGTGACCTTCCAGGCGGGGCTGTGGAACATCGGGGTCGAGGGCCAGATCATCATGGGTGCGATCGGCGCCTCGTGGGTGGCCCGGTCGGTGACGGGGCCGTCGTGGCTGGTGGTCATCGCCGCCTTTGCCGCAGGCATCGCCCTTGGCGTCGGATGGGCGCTTGTGCCGGGAACCCTGCGGACCGTATTCAGGGTGCACGAGATCTTCTCAGGTGTCGCCCTCTTCTTCGTCGCAGGCGGGCTCGCCATCTACCTCATCATCGGACCATGGTCGCGGGCCGGTATCGCCTCCACCAGCGGTACCGATCCCTTCCCCACCGCATCCTGGCTGCCGACGATCGGGCGGCTCCGGCTCTCCATCGTTGCCGTCGTCGTCGCCGTCATGGCCGTTGTCGCGGTGGCGGTGCTGCTGCGGGGCACCCGGTACGGGTTGCGGCTCAAGGCGGTTGGCCGCAACCCGGCGAGCGCTTTCCTCATGGGCATTGCCACCAGCCGCTCGATGCTCTCGGCCTTTGCGGTGTGCGGGGCGCTCGGCGGCATCGCCGGAACCGTGCAGGCGATCGGTTTCCACCACAAGCTCGTGCCGTCGATCAGCGGCGGCTACGGGTTCCTCGGCATCCTGGTGGTGCTGCTGGCCGGGTTCCGCACCGCATGGATCGCTCCGATCGCCTTGTTCTTTGCGGCGATCCTCGTCGGAAGCACCCAGCTGTCGCTCCGTCTCCAGATCGACTCGTCGCTGGCCGGCGTCGTCCAAGGCGTGCTCGTTCTGCTCATCCTCCTGACCGGTGGCTGGCAGGCGCGCCGCACCAGGATCGCCGAGGCGGAGGCCGAGACATGAACGAGCTGGCCACCATCGTCGCCACGGCCACACCGCTCGTCTACGCCACCATCGGGGAGATGATCAACGAGAAGGCGGGTGTCATCAACCTGTCCCTCGACGGCAGCATCCTGCTGGCGGCCATGGTTGGGTTTGCCGCCGCCGTCGCCAGCGACAGCGTCATCATCGGCTTCCTCGCCGCCATCGTCGTGTCGGTGGCCATCGCCGCCCTCGTCGCCTTCTCCAGCATCGAGCTTCGCCTCAACCAGATCGCCGTCGGCTTCGTGCTGTTCCTGCTCGCCCGTCAGCTCGCCCTCTTCTTTGGCGACTCGTACGTGGGCCAGGTCGGGCCAAAGGTGCCGGCATGGGACATCCCGCTGCTGTCCGACATCCCCTTCCTCGGCGTCGTGCTCTTCCGTCACAACCTGTCCGTGTACGGCAGCTACGTCCTCGTGATCGCCGCCTTCTTCGTCATCTACAAGACCAGGATCGGGTTGGTGCTGCAGGGCGCCGGGGAGCGACCAGAGGCGGCATTCGCCCGTGGCATCCCGGTAAACCGGCTCCGGCTCCTCGCCACGGTGACCGGTGGGGCGCTTGTCGGGGTGGCCGGGGCCGCGGTGTCGCTCGATCAGATCGCCGGATGGCGGGAGAACCTGACCACCAACCTCGGCTGGATCGCACTCGCCTTTGTCATCTTCGGGGGCTGGCACCCATTCCGCGTCGCCATCGCCTGCTACGTGTACCGCGGGCTTCTGTTCGTCGCCGGGCAGTTCCAGGAGGAGCTGCCCGAGTTCGTCCAGGTGCTCAATACGTTGCCGTTCCTGCTGATGATCCTGATGCTTACCGCGGTCAACACCCAGTGGTTCCGCCGACTCGGCGACAATCACCCCCGCTGGCGCAACTTCCTCGCCAGCGATCCGCCATCGGCGATCGGCACCGTGTTCGCCCGCGACTGACGCATTTCTGCGACAGCCGCCGCCTCACTCAACGACGGAAACGCGAGCGCCAAGCTCGCGATCGATCATCAGCAGCGCATGACCCTCTCGCCCGGCGCGCTCCAGGTCGTCGATGATCTGCTGCACGCTGGCCTCCTCCTCGACCTGCTCGTTGACGAACCAGTCGAGCAGCGGGAGCGAGGCATAGTCACCCAACTCAGTGGCCAGGGCATACAGACCGTTTATCGATGCGGTCACCGCCTCCTCGGCCTCGAGCGAGCGGCGGAACACGTCGAGCGGGGCGGCAAACTCGCCGTCCGGCGCCGGCAGCGCACCGAGACTGACCTCCTCGTTGCGATCGAGGACAAATCGGAAGAAGCGCAGCGCATGCACCCGCTCCTCGTCGGCCTGGAGTCGCATCCAGTGCCCCATCCCGGGGAAGGAGCGGGCCTCCAACCAGGCCGCCATCGACAGGTACTGGTGCGACGAGGCGAGCTCGCGGGTGATCTGGTCGTTGAATGCGGCCGTCAGCTCGGGCTTCACAATGTCTCCTCTCGGCGGGACCCCATGCTATCGGCGGGCACGCGGTCGTCGATCGGCGCCGGTGGAGCCGCAGCGGGGGGCACCCGACCGAGACGCTACCCTCGAGGGGGATGGACGCACCTTCGATGGTGTCAGCGGTCAGGTTGGCGAAGCGGTACCGCACGGTGACGGCCCTCGACGGCGTCGACCTCGCCATCTGCCGTGGGGAGGTCTTCGGTTTCATCGGCCCGAACGGCGCCGGCAAGACCACGCTGATCCGGGCCATCGTCGGCGCCCTCCGCCCCACCTCAGGCACGGTGACGGTGCTCGGTCTCGACCCGCTCGCCGATCGCTGGGAGCTGCGCGGCCGCATCGGGTACATGCCGCAGCAGCCGGCCCTCTACCCCGACCTGACCACCCGCCGCAACCTCGCCTTCTTTGCCGCCGCTCACCGGCGCCGCGGCGACGGTGCCGACATCGACAGGACGTTGGCCGTGGTCGAGCTTGCCGACAGGGCCGGCGACCCGGTGCGGACGCTATCCGGCGGCATGCGGCAGCGGGTATCGCTCGCCTGCGCTCTTGTCCACGAGCCTGCCCTCGTCATCCTCGACGAACCGACCTCTGGGGTCGACCCCGAGTTGCGGGCGGCGTTCTGGGAGCACTTCCGCGCAATGGCGGCGGCCGGAGCCACCGTGATCGTCAGCACCCACCAGATGAGCGAGGCGCTGATGTGCGACAGGGTGGCGCTGCTGCGCCGGGGTCGGGTGATAGCCACCGAGGACCCAGGTGTTCTGCTGAGATCGGGGCGGGCCACCGTCGAGCTGTGGCGGGACGGTGTGCGCACCAGTGTCACCCTCGACGACTACCCCTCGCAGCTCCCCGGGTTGATCGGCGACGGCGTCGACCGCATCGAGGTCACTCTCGAACCGCTCGACGAGATCGTGCTGCGTCTCGTGGCCGGGGACAAGCGATGACCGCCGCCGCAACGCACCCGAGCCGGGCCGGAGCCGTGACCCGTAACGCCCTGGCCCAACTCGCCGGGGACCGCCGGTTTCTCATCCTCAGCACGGTGGTGCCGATCGTTGTCATCTACCTGCTCAAGGTGTTCTGGGACGCCCTCGACACGCCACTGCTGCAGCAGTCCCGCTTCGCCGTCCCTGGCGGGGTCTTTATCGTCCATTTCGTCACCTACGTGCTCACCGCCATCGTCCTGGTGCGGGAGCGGGTGGCGGCGACCATGGAGCGGATGTTCATCAGCGGCTACAGACCGGGCGAGATCGTCGCCGGCTACTTGGGGGCGTACACGCTGCTCGCCACGTTCCAGAGCGTACTGATCCTGGCGTGGTTGACGTGGCTGTTCGACCTCGGGCTTGGGCTCGGCGGCACGCTCCAGGTGTACCTGGTGATGTGGCTGATGGCCGTGGTGTCGATGGCGTTGGGCATGCTTGTCTCCAACTTCGCCCGCAACGAGGGTCAGGTGTTCCCGTTCATCCCGCTCGTCATGATGCCGCCGGTGTTCCTCTCAGGGATGATCGTCGGCGTCGACGCCCTTCCCACCTGGGCGAGGGTGGTGAGCCACATCGTCCCGTTACGCTACGCCGTTGACGTCATCCACAAGATCACCGACGGGGTGGGCGCCCTCTCCGCATGGGGGTCGCTGCTCACCCTGCCGGCGCTGGCGGCGGCGATCCTGTTCCTGGCGGCGCGGACGCTGCGCGAAGAGGTGTGACCCGAGACCCGCCTCGACCGGGTCAGGGGCATCTGGGAACGGTCCACCCGCCCCGGAACTGCGGCCGCTCACCCGGCCGTTGTCAGCGCTGACCGGCGATGAGCCCGACGGTGGCGGCGTGCTTGCGGAACTCCGAGGTGTGCTCGGCCAGCACGACGGGGACGCCGGCCGCTCCTTCGATGGCGAGGGCCCGCTGCTCGATTGCGGCGCCGGCGCCGACGTCGCGCAGGTAGATGGCGCGTATCCGCCCGGGATGCTCCGAGGCGATGGCCTGGTAGATCTCGGGATCCTTCTGGCCGATGTCGCCGACGAGCACGGCGGGGAGCTCGGGGTAGGTGGCGAGGATGGTGCGGATCTCGGCGAGCTTGTGGTCCTCTTGACCGCCCTGGATGAAGCGGCGCCGCTCTAAACTGAGGTCGCGCAGCAGGATCGGACCGGCCGGCAGACCGTGGCCTGCCATGAACTCGACCATGAAGTCGTAGAGGTTCCACGGGCTGCTCGACACGTAGAAGACCGGGTTGCGCTCGTCTCCTGTCTGCCCGGCCGCCAGCGCCTGGTACAGCTCGGCGATCCCGGTGAAGGGAGCCCTGGTGCGTGCGTTGCCAAGCAGGGTGGTGCGGATGACGGTGGTTGTGCGGTTGGCCCCTGTCGGCAGGATGGTGTCGTCGATGTCGCTCACGACCAGGAAGCGGCTGGTTGGCGGGGGCACGAGGATCTCGGCCGCAACCAGGGCGGCTCGCTCCACCTCGACCCCTGCGCTCACCCATCCGGTGGCGGACGGACCCGGCATATCGACGCGGAAGTATCCCTCGCCGTCTGTGCGGGTCGCGGCGACGGCTGTCCCCATCCTGACCCGGACGGCGACGTCAGGCATCTCGTAGGTGAGGAACCTGCGCACGGTGCGCCAGACGTTCCGCAACCAGACGTCGGTCGCCGCCGGGGACGTCCTCCCGGTCCTCACCATCACGCGGCCTCGCACCGCCACTCGATCGGCGGTGCCGTACCCCCGATAGGGCACGACCTCGAGCGGGGCGTGACGGCCAAGCCGATCCCTCACCCTGCGCCGCACCTGGTCGAAGGCACGGTCGAGGGCGAGGACGCCACGCTGGGTGACGGACCGAGGTTCGGCTTGGGCCATGGCTCCCCGCTGGATGAGTCGCGTCTGTGACGAGGCTACCGAAGCGGCGCTCCAAGGACCGTCACGTCATCGGCTTGACCGCCCGGATGATGGCGCCGTGCATCCCGTCGGCCACCTCGTGGGTGAGCACGATGTCGACATCCACAAGACCGGCGGCGGCGAGCCCGTTCCTGTATTCGGACAGCGAGAGGGCGCCGGCGATGCACCCGACGTGGCTGCCTCGCTCCGCCCGCTGCGTCTGGGTGAGGCGATCCTCGGAGACGACATCGCTCACCCCGACCCGTCCCCCTTGGCGCAGCACCCTGGCGATCTCGGCGAAGACCCGCGGCTTGTCGACGGAGAGGTTGATGACACAGTTGGAGATGACGACATCGACGCTTGCGGCCGGGAGCGGCAGGTCTTCGATGTAACCCTTGATCAGCTCGACGTTGGTGACGCCCGCCTCGGCGCAGGTGCGTCTGGCGAGGTCGAGCATCTCGTCTGTCATATCGACACCGATGACCCGCCCCGTCGGCCCGACCCGACGGGCCGACAGCAGCAAGTCGATGCCGCCACCCGAGCCGAGGTCGAGGACCGTCTCCCCGCTGCGGAGATCGGCCACCGCCGTCGGGTTGCCACAACCGAGGCTGGCGGCAACCGCAGCCACGGGGAGATCGGCGGCATCGCTTCCGTAGAGCGCCGAGCCGAATTGATCGGCCTCGCACCCGCACGACGAGCAGCAGTCACCGGCGCCGCCGACGCTGCGGGCGGCCTCGGCGTAGCGGAGGCGTACGGTCTCTCTGAGATCGGTCAATGCACTACTCCTTCCGCTCCCAACACCGCGGCAAGCTCAGCGAGCGCCCCTGGTCGAAGCGAGTAGTAGGCCCACTTCCCTCGTTGCTCGCGACGGATGAGACCGGCGGTGTGCAGCTTCTTCAGATGGAAGCTGACGGTGGGTTGGGCCAGTTCGAGGATGGGGGTGAGCTCGCACACGCACGCCGGCTCCTGTGACGTTGCCAGCACGTTCACGATGCGCACCCGGCTCGGGTCACCGAGAGTCCTGAAGAGGTTGGCGGCGACGGTAGCGTCCGCCTCGCTCATCGTCGGTGCTGCGATCGGGACGCAGCATGCAACCTGGGACAACGGGGTGGCAACGGTCATCGCCACACCCTGTGGGAACCAAGGGCGGCGACCCGGTTGGCCTCGAGGTACGCCTCGCGACGGTCCTCAACAGAGACTCTGGCGCACCCGACGCCTGACCCGGCCACCCGGCTGGCGTATCGATCGGGACGACGGCTTCGCATGACGATCTCCTTCGGCCACATCGCGGATGCGGCGCTCACCTTCAATCGATAGTTGTCGATGCGTGGACACTAGACGAGACATCGACATCTGTCAATGCGTCGGTGACTGGTCCCAACGTCGTGCGGTCCGGACCGTGACGGAGACGGCATCGGGTGCGAGGACTCCTGACCCCACCGCTGCGGTCGGGTCGGCCGGCGCCTGCTGAACCCGCCCTGGGACCGGTGCGCTACGATGAGTGGATGCCCTCAGAGCATCTCCAGCGCATCTTTCGCCACAACCTGTGGGCCAACCGACTCACGTTCGACGCCTGCCGCAACCTGACAGACGACCAGCTCCGCACCAGCGTCCTCGGGACCTACGGTCAGCTCGGCCCCACCCTGGCGCACATCGCAAGCGGCGAAGCGGGCTATGTGTGGCGTTTCGACCAGCAACCTGATCGCTTCAGCTGGGATGACGACGATCCGATTCCACCTGTTGCGACGCTCGCCTCCGTCCTCGAGACCTCGGGAGCCCGCTTCATCGAGCTTGCCGCTGCCACGCCGGACGACGCCGTCGTCACCTACGTCGTCGAGGGCCAGGAGCGGCGCTGGCCGGCCTGGGTCTTGTTCGGGCAGGTCATCGACCATGGGCGAGAGCATCGTTCCCATGTCGCCACCATCCTCACCCAGCTTGGCATCGAGCCACCGGACATGGACATGTGGAGCTACGGTCAGGCAGTGCAGGACGGCGAGACAACCTGATCCTGTGCCGGCTACGGTTCGCTCCGCTCCCCGGCGCCTCCCCACAGACGGACCCCGAGACCAGAGGCACGCGGGATCGACCGCTCGACGGCGGCCCGTACCACCGCCTCGTCGCCCAGCACCCACACCCGCTCCGACGCACGGGTAACGGCGGTATAGAGCAGCTCACGGGTGAGCAAGCGGGACGCCTCGTCTGGGAGGACGACGACCACCGATCGGAACTGGCTGCCCTGGCTCTTGTGGATCGTCATGGCATGGCTGGTCACATGCTCGCCGAGATGTCTGAGCGCAAAGCGCCGCACCCCACCGCGATCGAACACCACCCGTAACCCGTCGTCGGTGGCCACCGTCACCCCCGTGTCACCGTTGTACAACTCGAGCTCGTAGTCGTTCGTTGTCATCATCACTGGGCGACCCGGGTACCACTCGCCGCCGTAGCGCAGACCGGTGAACCGCTCGTCGAGCGCCGCTTCGACGTTGCGACGCCACTGGGCAACCCCCTCGGGGCCCTCCCGCCTGGCGCACAGCACCGTCATCTCGCCGAGTGTCCCCAGCGCCTCCTCCGCCCGACCAGCCGCCGCCAGCTCGACAAGCCGGACCCGTTGCGCCACCACGTCCACCCACAGCTCACGGAACCCGGGGTCGCCGCGGCCGGTCACCCAGCGCACCTCCGGTTGACCGCCACCAAGGATGTGAACGGCCCTGCCGGCATCTCCCCGCCGCACCGCCTCGGCGAGATCGGCGATGACCCCGCTCTCCTCGAACCGGTACGTCCGGTCGAGCATCACGACGTGGCCGGCGATCGGCGCTGGGGACGGTGCGGTCGACGGTGCAGGGAACGGCGCCGCCATCGGGCCAACGATGTCGGCGAGCACGGTGCCCGCCTCGATCGACTCGAGCTGGAACGGGTCGCCGACCAGCACCACCGACGCGTCTTCCTTGACCGCCTGGAGCAGCTTGGCGGCGAGCGGGAGCGACACCATCGACATCTCGTCGACGATGACGAGGTCGTGTGGCAACCGACTGCGGGCATCATGGCGGAACCGCCCTCGCTCGGGCGCCCAACCGAGCAGGCGATGGATCGTGCTGGGGCCGATGGCGGCGAGCCGCTCCCCTACCACCGGGTCCCCGACCTGTCGAGCGGCCGCCTCGATCCTCTCGCCGAGTTGCGCCGCCGCCTTGCCGGTGGGTGCACACACCGCCACCAGTGGCAGCTCCCCTGCGCCGGCGAGTGCCGCCAGCAGGGCGCTGACGGCGTACGTCTTGCCGCTGCCGGGGCCGCCGGCGACAACGGCAAGGTTGCCGGTCGCCGCCAGAACCGCCGCCTGATGCTGACGCGACGGCCCGTCGCCTATGGGCGGGAGCAGCGTGTCGAGCAACCTGTCCACCGCGGGGCTCACGGGATGCGGGTCTCGACCGCACCGGTCGGCGAGCAGCGCCGCCACCTGCTCTTCGTAGCGGTAGTAGCGCTCGAGGTAGAGCCGGCCATCGACAAGTACGAGAGGCTCTTCACCGCCCCCGTCGCCTACCAGCGGGCTCTCGGCAACGGCGGAAGCCCACGTGACCGGCTCCGGCCATGGCAGCGTCTCGATGGCAAGCGGGTCCTGGCCGTCGACCACCACCGCCTCCTGCGCAGAGGCGAGCCTGATGCAGACATGGCCGAAACGGGTGCCACGCACCGCCATGGCGGCCGCCAGCGTCACCCGCTCGTCGGTCTCGCCGCAGAGCCGGGAGATGGTCTGGGCGGCGAGCACGTCGAGTGGACCAAGCACGCCAGCATCGTTGAACCTTGCGAGCAACCCGCTCGTCTCCACCACAATGGAGCGGTCGGCCGCCGCCGCCTCGATCCGAGTTGACCCGCCACGTGGACTCGGTGTGGTCACGATCCGTCTCCGCTACCGGCAAGCAGTTGGCTCAGCGCAACGGTCATGGCGGGCGGCGGTGTCCAGCGGACCACGCCACACCGCTCGCCACCGGTCACCGGGGTTCCTCTCCCCGCCATCCCTCGTACAAACAGGTAGGCGGCGCCGCCAAGATGCGTCGACGGTTCGTATCCGGCCAGCCGCCACTCCAGGTAGCGGTGCAGCGCCACCTGGTAGAGGGTGGCCTGCAGGACATAGTTCCCCTCGATCATCGCCGCCCGCAGCGGCACCGGCCCGTAATCGTGCGGTGACGCCACATCGCCAAGCACCGGCATCGGGTTTGTCTTGAAGTCGACGACAACGAACCGCCCGTCGATCTCCGTGGTGAGGTCGATGGCGCCGGTGAGGTACCCATGGAACCGGGTCGCCGCCAGCGCACGCAGGTCGTTGGCGTAGCGCCGGTACGGGTCGCCGGACGGCAAGTGGTCGAGCATGACGCCGCCGATGTCGCGGAGCGACACCGGGCCCCCGCTGGTGCGCACCGGCAGCTCGAAGGTCATCTCCTTGAGCATCCGGTCCGTGGGCAGATCGCACAGCCGCACCGCCGCCGGCTCCGGTCCGAGGGGGGTCTCGATGGCGGCCACCAACGAGCTGGTGAGCGTCTCGGGGTCGAGGTCCCAGCCACCACCGCGCAGCGCCTCATCCACCGCCGCCCGCACCGCCGCAGGCAGCGCAGGGTCGGTGAAGCCGACTCGCTCGAGGATGTCGTGGACCAGGGTGCCAAAACGGGCGCCCCGCGGCAGGTCCGTCATCGGCAGCGCCACACCCGCTGACCCGACCGACTCGTCGATGTACGACTCGGCGCCGATCTCGTCGTCGCGCCGTAGCTCCTCTGCCGTCTCGGGGGCGGCGACCAACGGGTGTTCTGGCGACAACGAGGTGAAGGAGGCCCGCCGCCATTCATAGTCGAGACGCCGGTCGAAACGGGCCCGGTCGAGGGTGGGAAGAGGCGAAGACGGTGGCTGCCACTCGATCAGCGGGGGCGGCGCGGTGATGTCGGGTGCGTCGATCAACCCACGGCTCTCCGCAATGAGCGTCACCGGGTCGGGGCCGATGCGAGTGAGGAGCTCGCCGAGCTTGGTGTCGTGCGCCCCGGTGGCGTCTGGCAGCCACCACACAACGACGCAGTGTTGCGCCCGGGTGAGCGCCACATACAGCTGCCTGCCCTCTTCGGCTCGATCCTCTGCCTGGTGGTGGTCGACGTGACCCTTGTGACCAGACCACCCGTCACCAGCGACATCGATGAGCCGGGGACGCGGAGTCGCTCCCGCCGGAGCCGCCGGGTCGTGGAACACCGGGTTGGCCGGTGTGAATCGGGGCACGTCCCAGGCGAAGGGCACCAACACCGCAGGGTATTGGAGCCCCTTGGCGCCGTGGACCGTCTGCACCGTCACGGCGGCGGCGTCGGTCTCCAGCCGGCGTTGCCGCGCCTCGGGCTCCTCCCGGTTGCCGCTCTCCCTCGCCTGTGTCTCGGCCATCGCCGTCTCCAGCCAGCCGAGCGGCGACACCAATCGCCCCCGCCGCCACACGGCATGCATCTCCTCTGCGATGTGGGTGATGTCGGTCATAAGGCGTTCCCCATCGGGCAGCGCCAGCACCCGAGCAGCCAAGTCGGTGCGACGGTCGATCGCCGAGATCAGCGCCGGAACCCCATCCTGGTGGAGACGGTCGCGCCACTCCCGCATGTCGGTCTGGAGATCGAGGATGGCGCCGTCCTCCATGGCGGCCACCTCGTGCGGGGCGTGGCCGCAGAAGACCGTGACCGCGGCCAACCTGGCCATGTCGGCCCGGTCGGGCCGCTCCAGGGCGACGAGAAGCCGACGCCACTCCTCGGCGGCGGCCCCGGCGAAGACCCCGCCGGTGCGAGCCGCCACCGAAGGGACGTTGCGGCGCCGCAGCTCGCCACGGACGAGGTCGACCTGCTTGCGGGTGCGGCACAGCACGGCGATGTCGTTCGGGCCAAGGCGTCGCTCTCCGCCACCATCGTCGATGACTTCGCCGTTCTCGAGCAGCCGCACCACCTCGGCGGCGGCATCCGCCGCCACCACCTTGCGCGCCTCAGCGATGACGTAGTCGCCCTTCCCGTTCTGCTTGCGGAGGATCGGCAGGTCCTTGGCGAAGCAGCGGATGGACAGCACCGCCACGTTCCTGATGCGGGTCCCGGGACGGTCCGGAGGGGATTGCACCGTGTGATAGGCGATCCGCTCATCGCCAAAGACCGCCCCACGCAGCAGGACGTCGAGGGCTTCGATGAGCTTGCCGTCGCTGCGCCAGTTGGTTGCAAGCGTGCGATGGGCGGTGGCGCCGTCGATCGCCGACAGGTACGACTCGACGTCGGCGCCGCGAAAGCTGTAAATGGACTGCTTCGGGTCGCCGATCACAACGAGCCGAGTGGTGTCGAACACGGCCCGGATCACCTGCCACTGGATGGGGTCGGTGTCCTGCGACTCGTCGACGAGACCGATCGCATAGCGCTTCCTCAGCATGGCCATGGCCGCCTCACGCACGGTCGGGGCGTCGAGCGCATCGCGCACCTCGAAGAGAGCGTCATCGAACGTCGCCGCCCCGTTGCGGCGCAGCCGCTCGCCGACTTCCTGGCGCACGGCGCCGGCGAGTTCCACCCGACACCGTGCGACACCGTCGACCTCGCCCGGCTCCGGGACGATACGGGCGTCGGGCGTGGCGACAACGGCTCGCCCGACATCGTTGACATCGGCGAGCGCCGGCATGCCGGCGGAGTCGGTGGCAAACCGTCCAACGAGAAGGTCGCTCACCACCTGGCTCACCAGCAGGTCGTCCACCTCGCCCGGTTCCAGCTCGGGCGACAGCCGGGAGGCAAAGCCGAGGTGGCGCAGCAGACGTTGGGCAAAGCCGTGGATCGTGAAGATCTGTGCACGATCGAACCGGGTGAGCGCCTTCCGCACCCGATCGGCGTACACCGGCCGTTGCTCGACGTCGGTGAGCAGCACGGTGAGGTGCATGTCTGGTGTCTGTGGCGGAGCGCCATCGAGAGCAGCGAGCGTGTCGACGAGCCGGCGACGCACCCGGTCGCGCAGCTCGGCGGTCGCCGCCCGGGTGAACGTGACGACAAGGATCTGCTCGATGTCGATTCCCTCGATCGCCACCAAGCGGGTGACGATGGCGGCGATGGTGAATGTCTTGCCCGTACCCGCAGATGCCTCGATCACGGTGCGACCGGCGGCGACGGGCTCCCACGGGTCAAACTCTGTCGCCGTCATACGTTGCGCTCCCGCATCCGCCACAGCAGCGGGCCCCACAGCCGCTCGCAGTAGTCGGCGAAGACGTCGATCAGCTGTGTCGCGGTGAGGTCGGGGAACATGAGCGCATGGGCCGGGTCTCGAGCCTCCGAGAAGCGCCCGCCCTCCCACTTCTCCCTGGCGAGGTCGGCGGCGCGGGCCCGATCGGACCCGGCCCGGCGCTGCCAGGCAAAGGCGGTCTCGCATGGGATCGGGAGCGGCCTGCGATGGCCCTCGACGTAGAGCGCTACCAGCCCGCCGAGCAGCTCGAGCGCCTGGCTGCGTCGCCGGTCCGCATCCGACCCCAACCGGTCGATCACCACCGCCATGTGACCGTCCCCGTGGTCACGGCGTCCGATGAGGATCGCCTGCCACGCCGTCTCCGGCTCGAGCGCGGTGAGGAACGCCAGCTCGGCGAAGACCCGCAGCCTGGTGCTCGCCTTTATCCGCGATGCGGTCACCACGGCGATGTGTCCCTGCTCGGGGTCGGCGGCGACCGAGCCCTCGATGCGCCGATCGCCGGCGGTCACCACCCCCGACCACGGATGGTGGCGGGCCGGATCGACGTTGCGGTCGGCGGCGGCGCCGGCGAGCACGGTGGCGGCATCGACGGCGGCGGCGACGACCGGCGTCGCCAGGTCCCCAGGCGGGAGGCTGTCGGCGGATCGCTCCCTGGCGACAAGCGCATCGATGTCGTATCCCGCCAGGAGCCCGGCCAGGAGACGGTCGGTCACCCCCCAGGCGTCGAGCCCGCCGAGCACCACAGGAAGGCTGTCGTCGGGGACGTCACCGCGCTCCGGGATGCTGAACCCGATCCGGGTGCGGACGAAGCGCCGCACCGGGTGCTGCAGGAAGGTGATCAGCTCGTCGAGCCGGATGTCGATCGTCTCGTCCCACACCGGCCACTCCGTCTCACCGACCGTCGGCGTTGCTGCGGCGGCCCTCGCGGCAGCTGACGTCTTCGCTGGTGCCCGATACCCGGCCGCCTGCGCCGCGGCGAGCTGGGTCGGGTCGAACCCCCACGGCCCGGCTATCCCGAGCGCCCCTGCGGTGAAGTTGTCGGCGGCAAACGGCTGCAGCGGATGCACGACGACCACGCGCTCCCGCCCCGACTCCCCCACCATCGCCGTCACGGTGTCCATCAGCTCGGCGATGGGTACCGCGGGTGGATAGGTGGCGCCGGTGAGCTCGTCCTTGCCTTGATAGGTGATGAGCAGGTGGTCGCCGGCCGCCATCACCGCATCCAGCAGGAGCTGACGGTCCTGCGCCGCCCGGTCGTGATCACCGACGATCTCCTGGCCAAGCAGCAGGTCGTCGCCGTCGGCCCGGCTGGTGCGGGGGAAGCGATCGTCGTCCATCCCGAGCAGACACACCACCCGGTATGGCACAGAGCGCATCGGCGCAAGCGTGCACACCGTGATGCCGCCGGTGCGGAAGTGGAGGGGGCTGGGGCGATCGTCTGCCCAGACGGCGATGGCTCGGCGGGCCTCGGCCAGCCCGACGGGCGGGTCGGGGCGACCAGCGCCCGGCGCCGGGAAGGTCTCGGCGAGAAGTCGGTCGAGCTGACCCCACTGCCACTCGTCGCCCCATGCAGGTGCCGCCAGCATCCGCACCGATGCTGCGATCGCAGCCGCCCACTGCGACATCGGCAGCTGCGCGCCAAGAAGAGTGCGGATTGCAGCGATGCGATCGATGAGGGCGGCGAGGGTGGCGACCGCCACGGCGTCCTGGCCCTCCACCCCCGAGAGCGGGGCAACATCGCCGACGACCCTGGTGGCGCCGTCTGCGGTGAAGACCCCCGCAAGCGCCCGATCGACGGCCCGCCGCCAGGTCCGTTCGGCGCCGTCCCCGGCGCCCCAGCGTCGCCGATCCGTGGCGTCGAGACCCCAACGGACGTTGCTCTCGTCGATGACACCGACGACGGCGCCCGCCGTGTCGGCGTCAAACCCGAACCGCTGCTGGACGACGCCACGCCCCACCAACTCCCGCACGTCCCCGGCCGCAAGCCGGCAGGCGGCCAGGTCGAGGACGGTTGCAGCAAACCGCACCAGGGGGTTGGTGGCTGCGGGCGACCGGTCGGCGACGCGGAGCCGTAGGTCGGGGAGCCCGCTGTCGTCGGCTGCGGCCTCGCCCGCCGGGAAGGCGCCCTCGAGAAGGGGAGCGAAGGCGGCGAGATCGGGGGTCATGACAACTACGTCACGCGCCTCGAGCGACGGGTCGGCGGCCAGCACGTGGAGAACGGCGTCGCGCAGCACCTCCACCTGACGGCGATCGCCGTGACACACGTGGATCTGGATCGACCGGTCGGTGCCGGCGTCGAGCCCCGCGGCAATCTCCCGGTCATGCCGCAACGGCCGGTTGTCTCGGATGTCGGTCTGGAGCCGGCCGAGCAGCGTCGCCGGGACAGGCCGTTTGGTCGTGACGTCCGACCCGGCCAGCCGGCGACCGGCGAGCACAACCTGCAGCTCCCGGCTCTCCCCCGCCCAGGAGCGCAGCATCGGGTGAACGGCCACGTCGGCCGTTGGGTCGGTCTCGCGGGCGACGGGCCAAGGCGGGAGCGTGGCGAGCGCATCGGCTGCCGCCAACCACAGCGCGGGCGAAGGGTGGAGGATGGCGACATACACGTCGCGCTGGGTGGCGAGCGTCTCGAGGACGTCGAGCTCGAGCGGGTCGAGCGTGGTGACGCCGTACACCGTCACCCGGTCCGGCAGGGTCAGGGTGATGGCGCCGCGGCGGATGTCGTCGAGCCCGCCGGCGAGCACCTCGGGCAGCGACGGAGCCCCGATCCGCTCTCGAACCGCCCGCCACATCGCAGGTTGCCAGCGCACCGGCTCCGGCAGCGGGTTCCCGTCCGGCCCGCCGTCGACGCCCGCCGCCCAAACCCGGACCATCTCGGGACGGCGTCTGGCATACCCGTCGAACAGCCCGGCGAGCTTCACCGCCGCCGCCAAACGGTTGGGTGCGGCGCCTATGTCGTCTTTGCGCCCCGCGACGTAGCGACCCAGCAGGGCGAACCACGGCTCGCCTCCGCTGGCGTCAATCACATCGAGCACGCCGGCGATGAGCGCCGCCCGCTCCCACCCTGCGACGGTCTGCGCCAGACCGGGGACCGCCCCAAGCACCTCATTGACAAGACGTCGCGGCGACGGGAAGCGGATGTTGGCGCAGATCCCCTCGCCCACTCCGCGCCCCGCCAGCTCGGCGGCGATCCGCTGGGCCAGCCACCGCTCGATACCGCGCGTCGGCACGGCTACCAGCTCAGCCGCAAACGGGTCGTGCGGCGGCCGGGCCAGCACGGCGGCCACCCCCGACACCAGGTCGTCTGGATGCGCCGCCACGCGGATCAGCAGCGCCATCGCACCCCGCCACACCCCGACTGGATCATCGCCGACCCTCGTGCTCCGCTCACCGCCGAATCGCCAGACGTGGCGAATGTATCACCCGGGTGCGACACGAAGTCTCTGCTTGACGGGGTGCGCCCTACACTGGCGGCAAGCGATGCGCTCATCGAGACATCGCCCCATCACACATAGTGGAGTGACACATGATCATCGGGTACCTCGATCCGGGGACGGGCACGCTCATCGTGCAGGCAGTCCTCGGCGGCGTCGCCGGCGTTGCCGTGCTCGTCAAGACCAAGGGCCGCCGCTTCTTCAAGCGGGGCGGCACCGAGTCGACGCCGACCTCGGGAACCGAGGCGGGAGCCATCGCGGAAGAGGACCACGAGGAGCCGATCGCAACCGGTTCCGCCGACTGACGACCCGTCGCCTCGCCACATGACCGACACGCCCGACCCGGGCTCGTACCGCGACCCCGGTAGCCGGGTGGTGCTCCACAACGGTGAGGTGTACCGCATGCTCGACGAGCGTGCGCTCGCCGACTGGAGACGCCTCAGCACCACCAGGTTCTTCGCCGAGGGAGTCGCCGCCGGCCGCATCATCGCCACAGAGCCCGCCGATGCGGCGACGTCGCTCGTCCCCGGCACCTGGGCAGGGACGCTGCGCCATGAGCGCGTCCCTGTCATCTCCTACCCGTACGAGTGGACCTTCTCGATGCTGCGCGACGCCGCACTGCTCCAGCTAGATCTCCTCGAGGCGGCGCTCACCGAGGACATGATCCTGAAGGACGCCACGCCGTTCAACATCCAGTGGCGGGGCTCACGGCCGGTGTTCATCGACATCGGGTCATTCGAGCGGCTGGAGAAGGGCGAGGTGTGGGTGGGGTACCGGCAGTTCCTCCGCCAGTTCCTCTACCCGCTGCTGCTGACGGCGCGGGTGGGAGTGCCGTTCCAACCGTGGCTGCGCGGCCAGCCCGACGGTCTCACCGCCGATCAGCTCCGGCGCATGATGGGCACGGGTGACCTGGTTAGAAAGGGCGGTCTGCTGCATGTCGCCCTGCCGGCGCGGGCGGAGCGCCGCTACCGGGACCGGGAGCGAGACGTCCGTGCCGAGCTCAAGGCGGCGGGGTTCCGCAAGGAGCTGATCGTGGCGAACCTGCGCGGGCTGCGCAAGATCGTCACCCGGCTGGCGCCCGACGCCGACACCGCAGGATGGGATCGCTACGCCTCAGGGTGCGACCACGTCGCCGTCCAGCGCGACGCCAAGAGCGCATTCGTCGCCGCCCACGCCGCGACGGATCCGGCCGCGATGGTGTGGGACGTCGGCGCCAACGACGGGCACTTCTCCAAGCTCGTCGCCGCCAACGCCGGCTACGTCCTGGCGCTCGACGCCGACGAGGTGGTCCTCGACCGACTGTACCGCTCGCTGGCCACCGCCGGAACCGGGAATGTCCTACCGCTCGTTCAGGACGTCACCGACCCGTCGCCAGGGATCGGGTGGCGCGGCGCCGAACGACCGCCGCTCACCGGGCGGTCGGCACCCGACCTGGTGTTGTGTCTTGCCGTGATCCATCACCTGGTGATTGCCCGCAACGTGCCGTTGCGCGCCGTTGTCGACTGGCTCGGCGATCTCAGGGCGAGGGTGATCCTCGAGTTCGTGCCACCGGATGACCCGATGGTGCTGCGCCTCACCGCCAACAAGCGGCCACACGAGGTGCATCGCGACTACGACGAGCGGTCACTGCGCCACTATCTCGCCGGGCGCTTCGTCATCGACGCCGAGACGCAGCTGCCGGGAGGCGGTCGCCGCATGTTCGCCCTGCGCCCCACCGCCTGACGGGGACCGGCGCCGGTCGAGCGGCGCCGGCAGTTGCGAAGTTGCTCGCGTCAGGGCCGTGACGTTGTTTGACGGTTTTTTGGCGTTCTTGCGGGGCGTGGGGGGGGTGGGGTAGGGTGCGTCTGGTCACGTTATGTCTTGGGGGATGGGTGAGAGCACCGTCTCGTGTCTGGT
>Ga0114938_1000431_pt1 | contig 31755 bp, 33 predicted proteins | sample AshMeaBigSpring_FD_88675 | JGI IMG/M metagenome (GOLD analysis project Ga0114938, IMG submission 88675) | Groundwater microbial communities from Big Spring, Nevada to study Microbial Dark Matter (Phase II) - Ash Meadows Big Spring | ecosystem: Environmental > Aquatic > Deep subsurface >... | reverse complement strand
GTCGGGGTGGGGGTTTCGAGGGTTGTGGGGGTAGCGGCGGGCGAGCAGGCGACCAGAGTCAGCGCGAATCCGGTCAATATGCCCCAAACAACCTTCACGGGCTCCAGGGTACGTGGCCGTCAGTCGGCCCCGAACGGGTCGTCCACAGGCGAGCTAGACGCGCCGGAGCACCGCCGTCACCTTCCCGAGGATATGGGCGTGGTCTCCGTCGATGGGGTCGTAGGCCGGGTTGTGTGGAAGCAACCAGACGTGCCCGTCCTTGCGCTTGAACGTCTTGACCGTCGCCTCGCCGTCGAGCAGGGCCGCGACGATCTCACCGTTCTCGGCCGTGGGCTGCTGGCGCACGACCACCCAGTCGCCGTCGCAGATGGCGGCCTCGATCATGGAGTCGCCGACCACGCGCAACAGGAACAGGGTGCCGTCCCCGACGATCTGGCGGGGGAGCGGGAACACATCCTCGACCGACTGCTCGGCGAGGATGGGGCCGCCCGCCGCGATCCGCCCCAGCACCGGGACGAAGGACGGGTCGGGACGGGTCTCGCCGCTGTCGGTCTCGTCCAGCGCGGCTGCCTCGACGCCCCCGGGTGCAAGGATCTCGAGGGCGCGGGGGCGGTGGGGGTCGCGCCTGAGGTACCCCTTCGCCTCGAGCGTGCGCAGCTGGTGAGCCACGCTCGACGGGCTGGACAGGCCCGCCCGCTCGCCGATCTCACGCATGCTGGGTGGGTACCCGCGCGCCTCGACCGATGCGCGGATGACCTCGAGGACGCGCTGCTGTCTCACGGTGAGGACGGCGCTGGTGTCCCCGTCCGGGAACTCGTGCACAGATCCCTGCTCCTGCTCGCCCCGGCTCACGGCTCTCCCCTCTCTGCCTGCACCGACGGCTCGGTGCCTTGTGATCAAGGTAGGCCACTGAAGGTCACAATTCAAACACCTGTTCGAATGTGTCTCGACAAGTGTCGGAGGGTCGGGGTACAACTCGTACATCCGTTCGATCGAACGCACGTACGACAGGAGGTCCCCATGGCGTCGCTCGCGACCCTTCCCCCGACCACGCATCCTGCGCCCACCGCCACCGTCGCCGCACCCTCCACCTCACCCGAGGCGGCCGCGGCGGTCGGCTCGGCCACTCGTCGCCGGTCGCCCGCGCCGGTTCGGGTCAAGCTCGGCCCGGTGGGGCACCGGAGCGGCGCACCGCGGACGGCTGTGACGCCGGCTCCTCGGTCGGCTCGCCCGCCGGCGGCGAGGCCGATGGTGCTGACTCGGCGTGGGTTGGTGCTGGCCTGGGCGGCCGCACTCGCGGCGGTCGGCCTGACCGGGTTCGGCCTCGTTCACGCCGCCGCGCCGTCGGCGCCCGCCGTCGCCTCCGAGCGCATCGTCACGGTGCTGCCGGGCCAGTCGGCCTGGGACATCGCAACGGCCGTCAACCCATCGGTTGACCCTCGGGTCACGCTCGACGCCGTCGAACAGCTCAACGGGCTCGAGTCCACCGGCCTGGTACGCCCGGGGGAGCAGCTACGGGTGCCGGTGTACGCACCGTCGTGATGGTGGCGGACGGCTCGACGCAGCGTGACACGCCGACGACACGCCGAGCGTGGTGCCGCTGACCTGGGGTGCCGCTGTGCCGTCGAGGAAATGTGTGCAGGCCCCTTGCGCGTTGGGTGCGTGACCCCTAGATTCCCTACATCTAGTAGTTACACCGATGTAAGTCATCCACAGATTGTGGTTGATTCCCACAGGTTCTCCCCAGACTCCTCACCAGGTTGTCCCCAGGGAGACCCGCGACGAGGGCTCCCGGGCCCGCGGCAGGAGGCGAGCAGCACATGCAGTGCCCGTTCTGCCGCCATCCCGAGACCCGGGTCCTCGACAGCCGCGCGGCGGAGGACGGCACCGCGATCCGACGCCGTCGTCAGTGCCAGCAGTGCGAGCGCCGGTTCACGACCGTCGAGCAGGTGACCCTGTCGGTGGTCAAGCGCTCAGGCGCCAGCGAGCCGTTCAGCCGGGACAAGGTCATCCTCGGCGTGCGCAAGGCATGCCAGGGCCGTCCGGTCAGCGAGGACGACCTGGCCCGGCTCGGCCAGCAGGTCGAGGAGACCATCCGGGCCTCCGGCGCCGCCGAGGTGCCCAGCCAGGAGGTCGGCCTGGCCATCCTCGCCCCGCTGCGGCGCCTGGACGAGGTGGCCTACCTGCGGTTCGCGAGCGTGTACCGATCCTTCGACTCCCTCGAAGACTTCGAGACCGAGATCGCCCTGCTGCGAGTCGAGCAGAGCGGCACCACCGAGGACGCCGAGCCCCGGCAGGCCGCCGGGCGAGCACCCGACCGCGCCTGACGCGCGGTCCCACCGACGTCGCGGGTGGGACGGAGAGGGGAAGCTCCGTCCCATCCGCGACCTCCAGAACAAGTCAGCAGTCAGATCAGCCACGCAGGTCAGCGACAACCCAGGTCAGCAGAGGAGCAGAGATGACCGAGACCACTCATGGCGCGGGCCGGAGCCGCGGGGGCAAGCCGGGCCGCAAGGGGCTCACCATCGGGCGCATCTTCACCACGCCCGGCGTGCACCCCTACGACGAGGTGACCTGGGAGCGCCGCGACGTCGTCCAGAACAACTGGAAGACGCAGGAGGTGGTGTTCGAGCAGCGCGGAGTCGAGTTCCCCGACTTCTGGTCGGTCAACGCCTCGACGATCGTCACGACCAAGTACTTCCGGGGCGCGGTGGGTACCGAGAGCCGCGAGTGGAGCCTGCGGCAGGTGATCGGCCGCGTCGTCCACGCCTACCGGCGGGCGGGGGAGGAGCACGGCTACTTCACCACCCCCGAGGACGCCGAGGTGTTCGAGCACGAACTCACCTGGATGCTGCTCCACCAGGTGTTCTCGTTCAACAGCCCGGTGTGGTTCAACGTGGGCACCGCTGCGCCGCAGCAGGTCAGCGCCTGCTTCATCCTGGCCGTCGACGACACCATGGACTCGATCCTCAACTGGTACCGCGAGGAGGGTCTGATCTTCAAGGGTGGCTCCGGCGCCGGCCTCAACCTCTCGCGCATCCGCTCGTCCCAGGAGCTGCTCTCCTCCGGCGGGACGGCGTCCGGTCCGGTGTCGTTCATGCGCGGCGCCGACGCCTCCGCCGGGACGATCAAGTCCGGCGGAGCGACCCGGCGGGCCGCCAAGATGGTCGTGCTCGACGTCGACCACCCCGACGTGGAGGAGTTCATCGAGACCAAGGCGCGCGAGGAGAACAAGATCCGGGTCTTGCGCGACGCCGGCTTCGACATGGACCTGGGGGGGCGCGACATCGTCTCGGTGCAGTACCAGAACGCCAACAACTCGGTGCGGGTCTCCGACGTGTTCATGCGCGCGGTACAGGAGGACACGGACTTCGACCTGCTGGCCCGCACCGACGGCTCGGTGGTCTCGACCCTCCGGGCCCGGGCCCTGTGGCAGAGAATGGCCAAGGCAGCCTGGGAGTGCGCCGACCCAGGCATCCAGTACGACGACACCATCAACGACTGGCACACCACGCCGGAGTCCGGGCGCATCACCGCCTCGAACCCGTGCAGCGAGTACATGCACCTGGACAACTCCAGCTGCAACCTGGCCTCGCTCAACTTGCTCAAGTTCCTGCGCACCGACGACACGTTCGACGCCGAGACCTTCGCCAAGTGCGTCGAGCTGATCATCACCGCGATGGACATCTCCATCTGCTTCGCCGACTTCCCGACCGAGCCCATCGGTGCCACCACCCGCGCCTTCCGCCAGCTCGGTATCGGGTACGCCAACCTCGGGGCACTGCTCATGGCCTCCGGGCTGGCCTACGACTCCGACGGCGGACGCGCCCTGGCGGCGGCCATCACCAGCCTTATGACGGGCACGGCCTACAAGCGTTCCGCTGAGCTGGCCGGTGTGGTCGGTCCCTACGACGGGTACGCCCGCAACGCCGAGGCGCACCAGCGGGTGATGCGCAAGCACGCGGCGGCCAACGACTCGCTACGGCCGGTCTCCGAGCTCGACCGCTCGGTGCAGCACCTGGCGACGCAGATGTGGCGGGAGGGCAACCGGGCAGGGGAGAAGCAGGGCTGGCGCAACGCCCAGGCCAGCGTGCTCGCACCTACCGGCACGATCGGCCTGATGATGGACTGCGACACGACCGGTATCGAGCCCGACCTGGCGCTGGTGAAGTTCAAGAAGCTCGTGGGCGGCGGGTCGATGCAGATCGTCAACCAGACCGTCCCGCGGGCGCTGCGCAAGCTCGGCTACACCGAGGAGACCGTCGAGGCGATCGTCGAGCACATCGCCGAGCACGGCAACGTCGTGGACGCGCCGGGGCTGCGGCAGGAGCACTACGCCGTGTTCGACTGCGCCATGGGGGCACGCACCATCGAGCCGATGGGACACGTGCGGATGATGGCGGCAGTCCAGCCGTTCCTGTCCGGTGCGATCTCCAAGACCGTCAACCTGCCGGAGAGCGCGACCGTCGAGGACATCGAGCACGTCTACTTCGAGGGTTGGCGCCTGGGGCTCAAGGCCCTCGCGGTGTACCGCGACAACTGCAAGGTCGGCCAGCCGCTCAGCGACGCCAGGGCGAAGAAGGCGGAGGCGGAGGCCCCGGCCGGCAAGGACGTGGTCGTCGAGTACCGGCCCACCCGCCGGCGCCTGCCCAAGGCCAGGCCCAGCCTGACGTTGTCGTTCTCCGTCGCCGGCGCCGAGGGCTACATGACCTCGGGCTCCTACCCCGACGACGGGCTGGGCGAGATCTTCCTCAAGATGAGCAAGCAGGGCTCCACGCTCGCCGGGATGATGGATGCCTTCTCGATCGCCGTCTCGATCGGGCTGCAGTACGGCGTCCCGCTCGAGCAGTTCGTCTCGAAGTTCACCAACATGAGGTTCGAGCCCGCGGGCATGACCGACGACCCGGACGTGCGGATGGCCTCCAGCGTCGTGGACTACATCTTCCGTCGTCTCGCGCTGGACTACCTGCCCTTCGAGTCGCGTTCGGCGCTCGGCATCCACACCGCCGAGGAGCGGGCCCGGGCACTGGACACCGGTTCGTACACGCCGAGCGAGGACGAGGTGGACGTCGAGGCGCTCGCACAGTCGGCGCCGGTCGAGGGGGAGTCCGCCCCCGCGCCGGCACCGGCCACGGCGCACATGGCCGAGCCCGCCCCCGCCAACGTGCACACCTCGACCGAGCTGTTAGAGGTGCTGCAGGGCACGACGGCCGACGCGCCCTTGTGCCTGACGTGCGGCACCAAGATGCGGCCCGCCGGCTCGTGCTACGTCTGCGAGGGCTGCGGCTCCACCAGCGGCTGCAGCTGAGACCACTACCCTCGACCCGAGGACGACTCCGGATGGCCCGGGGCAACCTCACCCTGCTCGTGGCCGGTTACGAGGGCGACGCCCGCTGCTGCCGCAGAGGACTTCGCCGCCCTCGAGGACATCGGTGATGTGGCGGTGCTCGGCGCCGTCGTGCTCCAAGGGGACGCCGAGGGCAAGCTGAAGGTGACAGAGCACGGCGGCGGACTCGTCGCCGGCGGGACGACCCTCGGTGCTGCGGCCGGCGCGATCACCAGCACCACGAGGAGAAGAAGATCGGCCTGGACGCCGAGGAGTGGCTCGGACCGAACTCCTGCGCGATCGTCGCCGTGGTCGATGACCTCCGCCTCGATCGGGTCGACCGCGCCCTGGCGAGGGCCACCAAGAAGATCGACAAGGCCATCGACCAGGGCGACTACGAGAAGGTCGTGCAGGCCATCGACGAGGGCGGTCAGAAGATCGTGGACGCCCTGGAGTCCGAGGTCTCAGGCCGTGGCGGCAGGATGCCTGCCCTCCGGCATCATCAGGAGCCGGGCCACCCGGAAGCACACGCCCCGAGGAACGTGCCTCCGTTGGCCAGCCGCACGCTGAGCATGTCCCCCGCGCGGCGAAGGCCGTCACAAGGACAGGTCAGCGGCGGTGGTGAAGAACAGCGAGCCCACGAAGAACGTCATCGCCGTGGCCCGCCACCCACCGCGGAGGCGTCAGCGGGGACCGGACCGACCCTGAAGCAGGTCGACCCGACGGCGAACAACAGGACGATCCACCAGGAGAGACGCCGGCGCCCAGCCCCGGCCGTGGGCTGGGCCTTGCGGTGCGCGCGGGCCTGCCAGCGGTGCCGGACGCCGTCGGCCGCGGTGTGCTCGACCCGGGTGACGAACGGACGCGGCCCGGACGCGACGACGTCGGTCGCCCCGTCCGGGACCGCGATCGGCAGGTGGGCCGGGTGGGGCCGGCTCAATGCCGGAACGACTCCGTATGGCTGGGGTCGTGCGGCAGCTGCTGCTCGAGCCCTTCCAGGAACCGTGTTGCCCGGGCCAGGTCAGACAGGAACAGCTCGGCCATGTCGCGGCCGAAGCCGTTGCGGACCACGACCCGCAACCCGGACAGGTCGGTGAGGTTCGCCGGCAGCGAGTAGGCCGGCACCTGCCACCCGCGCTCCCGCATCTTGGCCGACACGTCGTAGACGGTGTAGTGGCTGACCTCGGGCTTGAGTCGGAAGAAGAACACCGGCAGCTGCGACCCGTCCGACAGCAGGTCGTAGGGCCCCAGCTGGGCGATCGAGCCCGCCAGGTACTGCGCGGTGTCGCGGCAGGCCTGCTGGATCTCCCGGTAGCCCTCGAACCCCAGCCGGATGAAGTTGTAGTACTGGGCTATCACCTGGGCGCCGGGGCGAGAGAAGTTGAGGGCGAACGTCGGCATGTCGCCACCCAGGTAGTTGACGTGGAAGACCAGGTCGTCCGGCAGGTCGTCGGGAGTGCGCCAGACCACCCACCCGACGCCGGGGTACACGAGCCCGTACTTGTGGCCCGAGGCGTTGATCGAACGCACCCGTGGCACCCGGAAGTCCCACTCCAGGTCAGGGTCGAGGAACGGGGCGATGAACCCGCCCGAGGCGCCGTCCACGTGCATCGGAACGTCCGGCCCACCCGAGGCGGCGAGCGCGTCGAGCGCGTCGGAGATGGCCTTGACCGGCTCGTACGAGCCGTCGAAAGTCGAGCCGAGGATGGCCACGACCCCGATGGTGTTCTCGTCGACGAGCTCGAGCGCCGCTGGCGCGTCCAGCTGCAGCCGGCCCTCCTCGATCGGGGCGTACCGCGGCTCGACGTCCCAGTAGCGGCAGAACTTCTCCCACACGACCTGCACGTTGATGCCCATGACCAGGTTGGGCCGGTCGGTCGGCAGCCCAGCCGCCTCCCGCCGCTGGCGCCACCTCCACTTCAGTGCGAGCCCACCCAGCATGACGGCCTCGCTCGACCCGGTGGTCGAGGTGCCGGTGGCGTTCTCCTGGCTGGGGGCGTTCCACAGCGCTGAGATCATCCGCACGCAGCGACCCTCGATCTCCGCCGTCTGCGGGTACTCGTCCTTGTCGATCATGTTCTTGTCGGAGGTCTCGGCGAACAGCAGTTCGGCCTCGGGGTCCATGAACGTCGTGACGAACGTGGCGAGGTTCTGCCGCGAGTTGCCGTCGAGCAGCAGCTCGTCGTGGATGAGCCGGTACGCGACGCGTGGGTCCATCCCGTCGGCGGGTAGGGCGTCCTTGGGGACGCCCTCGGTGGCACGGGGGCGGGCGTACAAGGGCGCGATGGCGAGTCGCTCGAGCTCGCGCGCCTCCGCGGAGTGAAGGGCCATGCCGCAACGCTAGGTCGGTCGAGCGGCCGACGAGGCGCCTCATCAGGATGACCTCGGGACGGACGCTGGGGACAGCCTGGGGACACGATGTGGATGCGAGGTCCCCGGCGCAAGTCGTGCTGGGGACGAGGCTGGGGACGACCGATCGGTCGGGGTCGATCCGCCCCGGGGTGTTCCGCCGCGGGTCGGCGGAGGAGTAAACCTGTGCCTGCCACCGACAACGGGACCTCGGACCGGTCGGTCGTAGCGCCGCAGGGCTCCTGCACAAGCGCTGCGAACGCCGTCTCCACGCTCCATCTGGGTCGCACCAGCGGACGAGCGAGAGGAACCGGTCCGGGGGACGATTGTCGGGACCCGGCGCGAGCCGGTCGTCCAGGCAGCGTTGAGCCCGCTCCATCTCCTACATGGAGCGGGCTTTTCGCATCGTCCCAGCAGCAACACGGGTTTCGGCGGCACGACACGCCCCGGGCACGGTGGCGCACACGCCATGACGGACACTGATGTCGTGCCCTCGACCGGCTCCCCCCGTCCCGCCCCCAGCGTGGCCCCCTGGCTGCTGACGACCTACCGCCTGTTCGCCTATGTCACCGGCGTCCTGCTGCTGGTCAACTCGGTCTTCTTCGTCGTCTTCCTCGACAACCCCGAGCCCCCGCTGTGGTACGCGATCTCGTGGACGACCCACGGCTGGGCCTACATGGTCTACTTCGCAACCTCGGCGGCACTCGCCTACACGATGCGCTGGCCGTTGGGTCGCAGTCTGCTCGTGGTCATGGCGGGGCTGATCCCCGGCGCCTCGTTCGTGGCCGAGCGCTGGGTGGTGCGCAACGTGGTCGTCGCCGGCCGGACCCAGGCGCCGGGGTCAGGACAGACCCCCCGCCGCTGACTCAGCCCTCCGCCGGCGCGTCGGTCGCGGTGGTGTGGATGGCCGCGCTGCCGCCGCCGGGGGTCACCGCGATGCGGCGCGGCTTGGCCTTCTCGGCCACCGGGATGGTCACCTGCAGGACTCCCGCCTCGTAGCCGGCCTGGATGCGATCGGTGTCGACCCCGTCGCCGAGCGTCAGCTGGCGAAGGTAGGCGCCGGTCGTGCGCTCGCTGAGGATCCAGTCCAGGCCGTCGCCCTGCGGTCCGGACCGCTCGGCCTTGATGGTGAGCATGCCATTGTCGACATGCACGTCAATCGAGTCGGGGTCCACCCCGGGCAGGTCCACCAGCAGCACGAAGTGGTCGCCCTCGCGGTAGACGTCCATCGGCATGAACCGCGGGGCGCGCGTCGTCCCGACCCCGGAGCCCAGCACCTGCTCGGCCAGTCGGTCGATGTCGCGGAAGGGGTCGAACCTCATGACAGCCATGACAACCTCCACAGGTCTCGGTCAGCGCTGCGTCCGCGAGCAGCGCGGCTACTTCATTATTAGCACTCTGCCACCGAGAGTGCTAGCGCAGTCACCAGTACCGGCTGGGGTAGTCCCGGTCGCCGAGCAGCCGGTGGCCCAGCCAGGCCCAGACCAGCACGAGCGCGACCGCACCGAGCACGAACGGCAGCGCGACGGCCGCCTCGACGCCGTCGAGCGTGGAGCGGCTGGCGACCAGGGCGGTGGCCACCGCCGGTGGGTGCATCGTGCCGGTGAGGTGCATGAGCAGCAGGGTCAGGAACCCGACGAGCACGGTCAGCGCGATGCTGTGGCCGAACATCGCCACCATCAGCAGCCCCGAACTGGCGGCGATGGCGTAGGCGAGCAGGATCCGCAGCGGCCGCGACGACACGGCGCGGGGCATCGACACCAGGATGGCGAGGGTGACGATGGGCGGGATGAGCAGCGCGGCCAGCGCGCTGTCGACCCGGTCGAGCAGCCCGTACCCGACGAACAGCACCGACAGCCCCAGGGTCTCCACGGTGACGAGCGGGAGCGCCAGCCGCAGGCTCAGCCGCTCCGACGGGTCGTCGAGCACCACGTGCCGCAACGGCCTGCTGTGCTGTGGGTCCACACCGCCCCCTTCGCCGCTGCCAGCAGGGTAGAGGGCGGCCGCGGCGGCGCGGGTGACCTCTGGCCCTGGCCGCGCGTCCTCCCACTCGGCAGTCTCAGGCCCGTGGCTGCGCCCGGCGCTGATCCTGCTTCGGTCCCCGTCGTCATCGACCTCGACGGGCTGGACCGGCTGGTCGCCGTCCTGGAGGAGCGAGGCTGGGAGGTCCTCGGCCCCACCGTCCGCGACGGCGCCGTCGTGGTCGGACCGGTTCACGGCGTGGCCGACCTGCCCCGCGGCGTCGGGGACGATCAGCAGCCCGGCCGCTACCGGCTGCGCGACCGCGGCGACGACGCCCTGTTCGGCTTCGCCGCCGCCGCCACGTCGGTCAAGCCGGTGCTGTTCCCGTCCCGCCAGCTGCTGTGGGCGGGCGTGCGTCGCCGGAGCCGGTCCGAGCCCGGCAGTGCCGCCCCCGCGGGTTTTGATGCCGACGTCCCCCACGACCCCCCACCCCGGTACGCGCTGCTGGGCGTGCGGTCGTGCGACCTCGCCGCCATCGCCGTGCACGACCGGGTGCTGTCCGCGCGGTTCCGGGCGCGTCCAGCCGTCGACGAGCACTACTCCGCTCGCCGGCGATCGTCGTTCGTCGTGGCAGTCGCGTGCGGCTACCCCTCGGCCACCTGCTTCTGCACCTCGATGGGTACTGGCCCGGCCCCCGGTGCCGGCCACGACCTGGCGCTGACCGAGGTGCTCGACGAGGACGGGCACCGGTTCGTCGTCGAGGTGGGCAGCGCCGGCGGCGCCGACGTGCTCGCCGAACTGCCCAGCCGCCCGGCCGAGCAGCGTGACCGCGACGCCGCGCAGGCCGTCGTCGACCGCGCCCGCGACGCCATCGACCGGCGGCTGAGCACGGCCGGCCTGCCCTCGCTGCTGGACGCCGAGGTCGAGCACCCGCAGTGGGACGACGTCGCCGCCGGCTGCCTGGCCTGCGGCAACTGCACCGCCGTCTGCCCCACCTGCTTCTGCACCTCGGTGGACGACGTGACCGACCTTGCCGGTGACCACACGCAGCGGTGGCGGGTGTGGGACTCGTGCTTCTCCGCCGGCTTCTCCTACGTCCACGGCGGCCCGATCCGGTCGTCCACGAAGTCTCGGTACCGCCAGTGGCTGACACACAAGCTGGGCACCTGGGGGGCGCAGTTCGACACCACCGGCTGCGTCGGCTGCGGCCGGTGCCTCACCTGGTGCCCGGTCGGCATCGACCTGACCGCGCAGGCGTCGGCGCTGCAGCGAACGGCGCGGACGCCGGCCCACCGAGGGGAGGTGGCAACGTGACCGGACCCGACGTCCGGGCGCAGCTGCGCGACCACTGCTTCACCACCGACCTGCCGCCGGAGTACCTGGACCGGATCGCCGAGCACGCCCGGCTGGAGAGCTTCCCGGCGGGCACCGTCCTGTTCACCGAGGGCACCCCGGCCGAGCAGCTGTACCTGGTCGTGTCGGGGCGCGTGGCGATCGAGCTGCACGTGCCAGGACGTGGCGCGCAGGTCGTGGACACCGTGGACGAGTGCGACACCGTCGGCTGGTCGTGGCTGCTGCCGCCGTACCGCTGGTTCTTCGACGCCCGCGCCGTCGAGGACGTGCTCGCCGTCGTGGTGGACGCTGCGGCGCTGCGCAGCGAGGCCGACGCCGACCCGGCGCTGGGGTACGCGCTGCTCCAGCGCGTCGCCGCGGTGATGCTGCACCGGCTGCACGGTGCCCGGGTGCGGCTGGCCGACCTGCACGGGTCGCCCTCGTGACCACCGTCGCCGCCCCGGCCGCCGCTGCAGCCGACGCGGGCGCGTTCACCCTGCGCGAGTTCCGCGTCCTTCGCCGGCGCCAGGACACCCGCGACACCGCCACCCTGTCGCTCGAGCCGTGCGACGGCGCCCGGCTGGCCTTCGCCGCCGGCCAGTTCACGATGCTCTACGCCTTCGGGGTCGGTGAGGTGCCGATCTCGATCAGCGGCGACCCGACCCGTGCCGGCCCGCTGCTGCACACGATCCGCGACGTCGGCGGGGTCACCCACACCCTCACCGGGGTCCGGCGGGGCGACGTCCTGGGCGTGCGCGGGCCCTACGGCACCGGCTGGGACGTCACGGACGGGCGCGGCGGCGACCTCGTGCTCGTCGCCGGGGGCATCGGGCTCGCCCCGCTGCGGCCGGCCCTGCTGCAGGTGCTGGCCCGCCGCGGCGACTACGGCCGGGTGGTGCTGCTCTACGGGTGCCGCACCCCCGAGGACGTCCTCTACGCCCGCGAGCTCGAGCAGTGGCGCGGCCGGTTCGACCTCGACGTCGACGTGACCGTCGACTACGGCCCGCCGCAGTGGCGCGGAAAGGTCGGGCTCGTCGACAGCCTCATCCCGCGGGCGGGCTTCGACCCCGCGCACACGCTGGCGCTGGTGTGCGGACCCGAGGTGATGATGCGCACCGTCGCCGCCGCGCTGGTGGACCGGGGCGTGCGCCGCGACCGGGTGCGGGTGTCGATGGAGCGTGCCATGGACTGCGGCGTGGGCCTGTGCGGCCACTGCCAGCTGCGCGAGTTGTTCGTCTGCGTCGACGGCCCGGTCTTCGGCTACGACCGGGTCGAACGGCTGCTCTGGTTGCGGGAGGTGTGAGGTGCCCCGGCGTCCCCGGCTGGCGGTGGTGAAGTTCGCGTCCTGCGACGGCTGCCAGCTCAGCCTGCTCGACTGCGAGGACGAGCTGCTCGCCGTCGCCGACGCCGTCGAGATCGCCTACTTCCCGGAGGCGAGCAGCACCATGTCGCGCGGCCCCTACGACCTCACGCTGGTGGAGGGCTCGGTCACCACGCCGCACGACGCCGCCCGCCTCCAGCAGCTGCGCACGGCGAGCCGGCGGCTGGTCACCATCGGCGCGTGTGCCACCGCAGGCGGCATCCAGGCGCTGCGCAACACCAGGGATGTCGCCGGCCTGGCCTCGGTGGTGTACCCGCGACCGGACTTCCTCGACGTGCTCGACCGGTCCACCCCGATCCGGGCGCACGTGAGCGTCGACTACGAGCTGCGCGGCTGCCCGGTGAGCAAGCAGTCGCTGCTCGAGGTCGTCGCGGCGGTGCTGGCCGACCGCAAGCCGCGCATCCCCGACGTGAGCGTGTGCGTCGAGTGCAAGCGTCGGGGCCTGGTGTGCGTGGCAGTGGCCGGCGGGCAGGCCTGCCTCGGCCCGGTCACCCAGGCCGGCTGCGGGGCGCTGTGCCCGGGCTTCGCCCGCGGCTGCTACGGCTGCTTCGGGCCGTACGGCTCGGCGAACACCGCTGCGCTGGCCGACCACCTGCGCGCCACCGGGACCTCTGCCCGCGCCACCGAGCACCTGTTCGCCACGTTCAACGCTGGTGCACCCGCCTTCGCCGCCGAGGCGGAGCGGCAGCGCGGCGCACCCGCTGGAGCGCCGAGGTGACCCGCCGACGCAGCCTGGATGTGCCCGTTCTCGCCCGGGTCGAGGGCGAGGGCGCCCTGCATGTGCGGATCCGGGACCGGACCGTCGAGACCGTCGCCCTGTCGATCTACGAGCCGCCGCGGTTCTTCGAAGGCTTCCTGCGCGGCCGGGCGGCCCGGGAGGCCCCCGACATCACCGCCCGCATCTGCGGGATCTGCCCGGTGGCCTACCAGATGGCGGCCTGCAACGCCGTGGAGCACGTGTGGGGCCTGGAGGTCGGGGAGACGGTCCGGCGACTGCGCCGCCTGCTCTACTGCGGGGAGTGGGTCGAGAGCCACGCCCTGCACATCTACCTGCTGCACGCGCCCGACCTGCTCGGCTACCCCGACGCCCTGACGATGGCCCGCGACCACCGCGACCTGGTCGAGCGAGGGCTGCGGCTGAAGAAGGCCGGCAACGACCTGATGGACCTGGTGGGCGGTCGCGCGATCCACCCGGTCAACGTGCGGGTGGGTGGCTTCTACCGCTTCCCCGACCCGGCCGACCTCACCGCCGCCCGTCCGTGGCTGGAGCAGGCGCTCGGCGACGCCGTCGCCACCGTCCGCACCGTCGCCGCCCTGGCCGTGCCCGACTTGGACATGCCCTACCACTTCGTCGCGCTGCGGCCGGAGCGGGCCGAGGACTACCCGCTGGAGGCCGGCCGGGTCGTGCTGTCCGGGGACGGGACAGCCCCGGCGGAGTCCTTCGGCCTGGAGGAGTTCGACGAGCGGGTGGTCGAGGTGCAGGTGGAGCACTCGAACGCCCTGCACGCACGGCTGCGTGGCGTCGGCCCCTACGTGGTCGGCCCGCTCGCCCGCTGGGCACTGCTCGGGGACCGGCTCGGTGGGACGGCGGCCGACCTGGCCGCCGAGGTGGGCTTGCCGCAGCCGCTGCGCAACCCCTTCGCCTCCATCGTGGTGCGGGCGGTGGAGGTGGTCTACGCGCTGGAGGAGGCGCTGCGGCTGATCGACGCGTGGCCGGCCGACCCTGGGCCCGCCTTCGTCGACGGGCCTGCGCGGGCCGGGGCCGGCCACGGAGCCAGCGAAGCGCCCCGGGGCCTGCTGGTGCACCGGTACCGGCTCGACGCCGCCGGAGAGATCCGCTCCGCCACCATCGTGCCGCCGACGTCGCAGAACCAGGCCCAGATCGAGGCCGACCTGCGCCGGGTGGTGGAGGGCAACCTCGACCTCGACGACGCGGCCCTGCGGATGCGCTGCGAGACCGCCGTGCGCAACTACGACCCGTGCATCTCGTGCGCGACGCACGCGGTGCGGGTCACGGTGGACCGTGGCTGACCCGCCCGGTCAGGCCGCGGAGTCGGCCGACGCCGTGGTGGTGGGCCTGGGCCACCCCGACCGCGGCGACGACGCCGTCGGGCCGCTGGTGGTCGAGGCGGTCCGGGCCCTGGACCTGCCGGGAGTGCGGCTGGCGGTGCTGCCCGAGCCCACAGGGTTGGACCAGCTGTGGGCCGGTGCCGCGCGAGTGGTGGTCGTCGACGCAGCGATCGGGGGGCCGCCGGGTGAGCTCGGCGTGCACGACCTGGCGACCACGCCGCTGCCGGGCTCGTCGGCCACGGTCACCAGCAGCCACGGGATGACGGTGGAGTCGGTGGTCGAGCTCGCCCGGCAGCTGGGGCGGCTGCCGGGCGAGTTGTCCCTCGTCACTGTCGCCGGCGTCTCGTTCGAGCTCGGTGCGGCGCCGCGGCAGGACGTGCTCGACGCCGTGCCGGCGGCGGCCGCCCAGGTGGTGCGGCTGCTCGGCCCGACCGGCGGCGACGCAGCCGCGGTCAGGAGGGAAGGGCCGGGTTGAGGGCGGCGACGGCGACGCGGATGCCGTCCACCCGCGCGTGGATCTCGTCCAGGCGGGCGTCGCTGCGCACCGCGACGGCCTCGTCGACGGTGCGGACGAGCTCCTCGTAGGCGTGCACGGCCTTGTCGAGGTCGGCGCGCAGCCGCACGGCCGCTGACGACTGGTGCCCGCTGGCCCGCGCGGCGTTCTCGACGGGCACCAGCGCGGAGGCCAGCCCCGCGATCACGCGCTCGGTCTCGGCGCCGGTCTCCAGAGCCAGCCCGCCGATGTCGGGGGCCACCAGCGGGACGAGGCCGGCCAGGGCTCCTCGGGCGGCCATGGCCCGCCGGAGCGGGAGGTAGGCCGAGGATGAGCGGTTGGCGCTGGGTAGCACCGGCGGCGGGGGCGGCACCGGAGGCAGCCGGGGGACGGACGTGCCCGCAGCGCGCACGCCGACGACCACCGCGAGCACCACGAGGATGGTGACCAGGGCCCACCAGCCGGCCAGCGCCGACAGCACGGCCCCGCCAGCCAGCACGGGTACCTGCACCCGGGCGTTGCGGCGGCGGCGCTCCGCCTTGTGGGCCGCGCGCTGCGCCTGCGCCGTCCGGGCCCGCCACAGCGCGAGCTGGGTGCTGCCGGCGTCGTCGCGGAAGCCCAGGAAGCGGTCGACCATGGCAGCCGCCTGGGCAGCCGCCTGCTCCAGGGCTTCAGGTGGCTTGCCGCTCACAGCGGCCAGCGTACGCGCGCGGACGGCGGGCAGCACGGGTCGAGCGTCCCGGGCGGTCAGGCGTCGGACAGGTCGACGACCACGGGGGCGTGGTCGGACGGGCCCTTGCCCTTACGGGTCTCCCGGTCGACCCAGGCGTCGGTGACCCGGGCCGCCACCGGTGGGGAGGCGTAGACGTGGTCGATGCGCATGCCCATGTCCTGGTGGAAGGCGCCGGCGCGGTAGTCCCAGTAGGTGAACGGGTTCGGTCCCTTGCCGGGCCGGGGCACCACGTCGACGAGCCCGAGGTCGCGGATCGCGGCGACCGCCGCCCGCTCCGGCCCGGTGACGTGCGTCGAACCGACGAACGCGGCCGGGTCCCACACGTCGCTGTCGGCCGGTGCCACGTTGAAGTCGCCCATGACGACGCTGGCGGCGAAGCGCTCCAGCTCGGCGGCGAGCGTGCCGCGCAGCGCGTGCAGCCAAGCCAGCTTGTAGGCGTAGTGCGGGTCGTCGGGGGTGCGCCCGTTCGGGACGTACACGCTGCGGATGCGCACCCCGGCGCAGGTGGCGGCGACGGCCCGGCACTCGGGGTCGGGGAACCCGGGCTCGCCGTCCAGGCCACGGGTCACCTCGTCGAGGCCGACGCGGGAGAGCACCGCCACCCCGTTCCAGCGGCCGTCGGCGTGGATCGCCGTGTCGTAGCCGAGGGCTGCGACGGGCAGGTGCGGGAAGGCGTCCTCGGTGACCTTGAGCTCCTGCAGGCAGGCGACGTCGGGCCGGCGGCTCTCCAGCCACTGCAGCAGCCGCGGCAGCCGGGCGGTCACGGAGTTGACGTTCCAGGTGGCGATCCGCACGGCGGCCACGGTAACGCGGCCGGGGTCTGGCTAGGCTTCGCCGTCGTGCAGGAGCAGGAGGCCCGAGAGGTCGTGGCGTTGCTGGCCGAACGCGGAGTGCGGGCCAGCGTCGCCCGGCCGGGCGTGTTCACCTTCGGGGTGCGCGTGTTCGTCGGCGATGGGCGGGAGGCGCTGTGGGACGTCGACGGCGCCGCCGGCCTGGAGGCCCAGGTGATGCGGGACGGCATGCTCGTCGGGTTCGTCCCGCGCATCCCCGGCTCGGGCTCGTTCACGCCCGAGCAGGCCGCGCAGGCCATCGCGGCCGCCGACTACCGGGGGTCGGGTGCGTGAGCGCGGTGGGGTCCGGCCACTCCCCGACGGTGCTGCGCACGCCCGACGAACACTTCGCTGGGCTGCCCGGCTTCGGCTGGGAGCCGTCCTACGCGCAGGTGCCCGCCCCGGACGGCGGGACGCTGCGGATGGCCTACCTCGACCTCGCGCCCGCGGGCGCGGACGCCGGGTCCGCCGCCGAGACGGTCGTGCTGCTGCACGGCGAGCCCACCTGGTCGTTCCTGTACCGGTCGATGGTCCCGCCGCTGCTGGCGGCCGGGCTGCGGGTGGTCGCCCCCGACATGGTGGGCTTCGGCCGGTCGGACAAGCCGGTCGACGTCGCGGCCCACACCTACGCACGGCACCTGGAGTGGATGCGCGCCCTGCTCGTCGACCACCTCGACCTGCGCGGGGTCACCCTGGTCGGCCAGGACTGGGGAGGCCTGCTCGGCCTACGCCTGGCCGTCGAGCAGCCGGGGCTCGCCGCGCGGGTTGTCGCGTCCAACACCGGCCTGCCGACCGGGGACGTGCCGATGCCCGAGCTGTGGTGGCGCTTCCGGCACGCGGTGCAGACCGCGCCCCGGCTCGAGGTCGGGTGGCTCGTCGCCGCCGGCTGCGCGCGCGGGCTGGACGATCAGGCCCGGGCCGGCTACGACGCGCCGTTCCCGGACGAGGACTTCAAGGCCGGGCCGCGGGCCATGCCGGGGCTCGTCCCGACCTCGCCCGACGACCCCGAGGCGCCCGCCAACCGGGCCGCCTGGGCGGCCCTGGGGGAGTGGCGGCGGCCCTTCCTCGTCGCCTTCGGTGACTCCGACCCGATCACCGGGGGGATGGCCCCGATCCTGCGTCGACACGTCCCGGGGGCCGCCGGGCTCGAGCACCCGACGCTGGAGCGGGCCGGCCACTTCGTCCAGGAGGACGCGGGCCCGGCGCTGGCCGAGCAGGTGGTGCGGCTCGTTCGCACGACCCCACGCTGACCGGGGGCTCCCGGGCATGATCACGATCCGCGGTGCCACAGCGTCGAAAACGGCATCCTGACACCGAAACGGGGGGGGCGGATCAGGGGGCGGGGGCCGTCTTGGTGCGCACCTGGCGCTTGATTCGGGCCAGCATGCCGACCATGCCGCGCAACCGCAGGGGTGAGACGGCCTCGGCCAGGCCGAGCCGCATGGGTGCGTCGTCGGGGACGGCGAGCACCTCGTCGGCCGGCAGGCCGTCGAGGCCGGCGTGCAGGATGCCGGCGAACCCTCGCGTGGTCGGGGCCTCGGGCGGGGCGGCGAAGAACAGATGCACGCGGCGGGGAGCGGCGGGCTCGACCTCGACGGACAGGAACAGCGGGCTCTGGCACTCGTCGACTCGTTCCAGCAGCGCGGTGCCGGCCGGGTCGACGTAGCGCGGCGGCAAGGGCGGAAGGTCGTCGGCGAACTCCAGCAGCAGGTCGAGCCGACCTCGGGTGGATGCGGCCTGCAGGTCCTGCGCGATCTCGGCCAGGGCTGCCGGTAGTGGTGCGGCCGCTGTGGTCATCGCGGGCGCCCGCGGCCGCCGCCGGGCTCGGTGCCCCGCACGATCGGCACCCGCACCCAGTTGCCCCACTCGGTCCACGAGCCGTCGTAGTTGCGCACGTGCGAGAAGCCGAGGAGATGGGCCAGCACGAACCAGGTGTGGGAGGACCGCTCGCCGATCCGGCAGTAGGTGATCACCTCGTCCTGTGGGTCCAGCCCCACCTCCTGCAGGTAGATCGCCTCGAGGTCGGCGCGGTCCTTGAACCGGCCGTCCGGCGCGGCGGCCCGGGCCCACGGCACGCTGAGCGCCCCGGGGATGTGGCCGCCACGGATGGCACCCTCCTGCGGGTAGTCGGGCATGTGCAGCAGGTCGCCGGCGTACTCGCCGGGCGATCTCACGTCGACCAGCGGCCGACCGAGGTGGGCGAGCACGTCGGCCTGGAAGGCCCGCAGGCCGGAGTCGTCCCGCTCCACTACCGGGTACGCGACCGTCGGCCGGGACGGCGCTGCGCGCGTCAGCGGGCGGCCCTCGGCGACCCAGGCCGCGCGCCCCCCGTCGAGCAGTCGCACGTCGGGGTGGCCGAACAGCGAGAACACCCACAGGGCGTAGGCCGCCCACCAGTTGTTCTTGTCCCCGTACAGCACGACCGTGGTGTCCCGGCTGATCCCGTGCGACCCCAGTACGTGCGCGAACCGCTCGCCGTCGACGTAGTCACGGCTGACCGGGTCGTTGAGGTCGAGGTGCCAGTCGATGCGCACGGCGCCCGGGATGTGCCCGGTGTCGTAGAGCAGCACGTCCTCGTCGCTCTCGGCCACCACGAGCCCCGGCTCGTCGAGGCGCTCGGCCAGCCACTGCGTGGTCACCAGCCGCTCGGGGTGGGCGTACTGCGCCAGCTCGGGGGACGGGTCGGGGGGGACGGGCATCGGGACTCCTGGCAACGGTGCGGTCGGGGTCGGGACGGGTTAGGACGGGGCAGTACGGGGGAACAATCTCAGCGCAGGGGTCGTTGTGATCGATGCGGGTCCCCCGCCGGGAGCCCGGAAAGGACGTTGTGCCATGCCCACTCCTCGTCAGGTCGCCGCAGCCGCCGCCCTCGGACGCGCCGTCCGCTCCGGCACCCGGCCGGGAACCCCCGGGTTGGCCGAGCGCGTCCGGCTGCTCCCGGCCATGGTCAAGGACGCCGCCGCGGGCCGCTACCCGGCGCTGTCCAAGGGTCGCCTCGCCCTGCTCGCCGTCGGGGTGGCCTACATCCTCTCGCCCGTCGACCTCATGCCCGAAAGCCTCATGATGCTGTTCGGCATGACCGACGACGTGCTCGTCGCGAGCTGGGTGGTCGCCGGGCTGCTGGACGCCAGCGGCGAGTACGCGCTGTGGAAGAGGGCGGTGCCCACCACGGCGACTCACGTGAGCAGCGAGCGCACGGCGTCGACGGTGTCGGCCTCGCCGGCCGCCTTGTCGTCCCGGTAGCGCAGCACGCGGGCGAAGCGCAGCGCCACCCCGCCGGGGTAGCGCTGCGAGGCCTGCACACCGTCGATCGCGATCTCGACGACGAGCTCGGGCCGAACCTGCACCACCCAGCCGTCCGTCGGCCCGACCGCCAGCGCGAGCAGCCGCTCGGTCTGCCAGGCCAGCAGCGCGTCGGTGAGGCCCTTGAAGGTCTTGCCGAGCATGACGAAGCCACCGGGCGGGCCGAACCGGCCCTGCGGGTCGCGAGCGCCCAGGTGCAGGTTCGACAGCCGACCCCGGCGGCGTCCGTGTCCCCACTCCGCGGCCAGCACCACCAGGTCCAGCACGGTCCGGGGCTTGACCTTCACCCAGGCCGCGCCGCGCCGCCCCGCCGCGTAGGCGGCGTCGGTCGCCTTCACCACGCCACCCTCGTGGCCGCGCGCCAGCGCCTCGGCGACGAACGCGTCGGCCGCCGCCGCGTCCTCGGTGACCAGCCGCGGGATGCGAACCCGCTCGGGCAGCACAGCCTCCAGCGCCCGCCAGCGTGTCGCGGCCGGGCTGCCCACCAGGTCGGTCCCGTCCAGGTGCAGCGCGTCGAACACGTACAGGTGCAGGGGCGCCGCGGCGCTGGCGGCGGCCACGTCCCCCGTGCGCCCCACCCGGCTGCCGGTCACCTGGAACGGTGCGGGACGGCCGTCCGGACGCAGCACGAGCGCCTCGCCGTCCAGCAGCGCCTGGCCGACAGGCAGCGACCGCGCAGCCGCCACCAGGTCGGGTACCCGGTCGGTCAGGTCGTCCCCGGAACGGCTGAACACCGCCACCTGCTCGCCGTCCCGGTGCAGCTGGACCCGGATGCCGTCCAGCTTCCACTCCACTCCCGCCTCGCCGCCGCCGAGCCGCTGCAGGGCGTCGGCGATGCTCGGCGCGCTCTGCGCCAGCATCGGGGCCAGCGGGGTGCCCAGGGTGAGCCGGAACGCCTCGAGCCCGGACGGGCCGGAGCGGGCCAGGGCCGCGGCCACCGCCGGCAGCGAGCCACCGAGGGTGACGGCCGTGCGCACCCGGTCGGCTGGGACCCCGGCGGCGGCGGCGACGGCGTCGGTCAGCAGCCCGGCCGCGGCCCCCTGCCGGACCTCGCCGGACACCAGGCCGGCCAGCAGCCGCTGCTCGGGGGCGGTGGCCCGGGCCATGAGGTCGACGAGAAGGCCGCGGCGGGCGGCGGCCGACCCGGAGCCGGACAGGCCTGCTGCGACCTCGAAGGCGGCGTCGACCTCGGCGAGAGAGAGCGTGGCGGTCGCCGCCGGCGCGGGTAGGTCCCGCAGCGCCGCCGGTCCGATCCCGGTGCGGCGCTGGCGCAGGTCGCCGGACAGGTAGCCGACCACAAGGGCGGCCTCGGTCGGGTCGGCCCGTCCGACCAGGCCGGCGAGGATGGCGATCTTGGTGCTGCGCGCCGGTGTCGCAGCGACGGCGTCGGAGGCGGCCGCGAGGTCCGCGAGGAGCATCGAGGCAGCCTGGCAGACTTCTGCGCCGTGCTCGACGTGACGCCGGCCTCCGGGCCCGCACCGCAGGTGCCCTGGGGGTCCTTCGTCGCCCTGGGCGACTCGTTCACCGAGGGCCTGGACGACGCGCTGCCCGACGGCACCTTCCGCGGCTGGGCCGACCTGGTCGCCACCGAGCTGGCGCTGCACCGGCCCGGCTTCTGCTACGCCAACCTGGCGGTGCGCGGCCGGCTGCTGCCGCAGGTGGTCGCCGAGCAGGTGCCCCGGGCGCTGCGGCTCCAACCCGACCTGGTCTCGGTCGTCGGGGGCGTCAACGACATGCTCCGCCCGTCCTTCGACGCCGCGATGCTGCAACGCTGCCTCGACCGGGCCGTCGCGCAGCTGCGTTGGCAGGGCGCCGACGTGGTGCTCGTGGTCGGGGTCAACCCGACCCTGCGGTCCCGGCTGCTGGCGCGGCTGATGCCCCGGGTGCACGCGCTCAACGCCGCCGTCGCGCAGGTGGCCGAGCGGCACGGCTGCTTCGCGGTGGACCTGTTCGACGCACGGGTGTTCGACGACCCCCGGCTGTGGTCGGCCGACCGGTTGCACCTGTCGGCCGAGGGTCACGCCCGGGTCGCGGCGGCCTACCTGCAGTCCCTCGGGTTCGGCGACGACGCCTGGCGTGAGCCGTTGCCGGCGCAGGACGCGGCCCAGTGGTGGCAGCGGCGGGCCGACGACGCCGCCTGGGTGCGCAGCCACCTCGGCCCGTGGCTGGGCCGACGGGTCCGGGGCCAGTCCTCCGGGCTCGGGGTCGCCGCCAAGCGTCCCGACCTGACCCCGGTCGGCTGAGGCAGCGTCGGTGCCCCCGCACCCCGAGCCCGCGGTCGCCGCCGCCGATGTCGCCACGGCCGCCGTCGGGACGCGGCTGCTGCAGCGCGGCGGCAACGCTGCCGATGCAGCCGTGGGCGCGGCGCTGGCCGCCTGCGCCGCCGAGACCCTGTACACGGGGCTGGCCGGCGGAGGCTTCGCCGTCCACTGGGACGCTGCCCGGGCGCAGGCGAGCCTCGTGGACTTCTTCGTCGACGTGCCTGGGCGAGGGCTGGACCGACCGGTGGCGCCGATGGCCGCGATCCGGGTGTCGTTCGGCTCCGTACCGTTGGAGTACCACGTGGGCGCCGCCACCGTCGCGGTGCCCGGCAACCCGGCCGGGCTGTGCGAGGTGCACCGCAGATTCGGACGGCTGCCCTGGGACGCCGTCGTGCAGCCGGCCCACGAGCTGGCGGCCGGTGGGGTGTCGCTGTCGGCGCAGAAGGCCCTGGGCCTGGCCGTCATGCGCGAGGCGATGTGCCTGGGGGAGGAAGGCAGGGCCGCCTACGCCCCGCGCGGCCGGCTGCTCGTCGCCGGAGAACGGCTGCGGCACCCCGGGCTGGACGCGGCCTTCGCGGTGCTGCGCGACGAGGGTCCAGAGCCCTTCTACCGCGGTCGGGTCGCCGAAGCCGTGCTCGCCACGGTGGCGGCCGGCGGCGGTGCGCTCACCGAGACCGACCTCGCGTCGTACCGGGTTCGGGTCGACGCGGGCCGCACGGTCACCTTCGCCGGTACCCGGGTGCACGGTCGCAGCGACCTGCTCGACCTGCTGGGCACGCTGGCCTGCCTGCCCGCCGACCTCGGCTCCTGGCCGGCCCCCGACCGGGTGGCCGCCTGGGTGCACGCCCTGCTGGGCCACCGCTCCGGCGCCGAGCGGGCCACCGGCACCAGCAACGTGTGCGCGACCGACGCCGACGGCAGCGCATGCGCCGTGACCACGAGCCTGGGGCTGGGGTCGGGGGACTGGGTGCCGGGCTACGGCCTGCACCTGAACTCCATGATCGGCGAGGGCGAACTGATGGTCGGCAGCAGCGGGCCGGGAACCCGCGTGCCGTCGATGATGTCGCCGCTGGTGGCCGACGACGACGAGGGCCTGCTCGCGGTGGCCGGGGCCGCGGGCGGGTCGAGGATCCGCTCGTCGCTGCTGCATGTGCTCAGCGGGGTGCTCGCCGAGGGCCTGCACCCGCAGCAGGCCGTCGGCCGGCCCAGGGTGCACCCGATGCGCACGGTGGACGCCGTGGTCGCCCACGTCGAGCCCGGCCTGGACGCCGCTGTGCTGGCCCGGCTGGCCGCCGACGGCCTCGTGCTCGAGCCGTGGGAGGCGACCTCGGCCTACTTCGGCGGGGTGAGCGTCATCGGACGGCAGGGGGCGGCGGCTGACCCTCGCCGGGACGGGGCGGTGGCTGTGCCGATGTCGGCCCGCTGAGGGGCGTCAGCAGCGGGTCGTCCTCGTCCAGGGTGCGGACAGGCCCGGGTGGGCCGTCCCGGGTCTCGAACCGCACCGTGACCCGGCCAAGGCCCGCGCCCCAGACCCAGCCCTGGCCGTGCTCGGCGTGCAGCACGTCCTGCCCCGGCCACCAGCGCCGGCGCCGAAGCCCGGATCCGACCGGGTCGAGGCCGGTGGTGGGAGTCGTGCCGGGCTCGACGGGGCCGGCGAGGGCACTGGTGGGGCTGTCCTCGAACAGGTCCTGCTGCACCCACGGGGTCAACCCGCTGGCGCCGATGCCGAGCAGCCGTACCCCCCGCGCCAGGTCGACCTCGCCCAGCAGTGTGTGCGCGGTACGGGCCAGCACCCGGGGGTCGTCGGTGGGGCCTGGATGGGTCACCGATCGGGTCAGCGTGGTGAAGTCGGGGTACCGGGCCTTGAGCGTCACGGTGCGCCCCGACGTGCGGGCCTCGCGCAGCCGGCCGGCGAGAGCGACGGCCATCCGGACGAGCACGGCTTCCACCCGGACCGGGTCGGTCAGGTCGTCGTCGAAGGTCTCCTCGACGCTGACGGACTTGACCTCGTGCTCGGGCGTCACCGGTCGGGGGTCGACGGCGTGGGCCAGCTGCCAGAGCTGACCACCGTGGGCCTCCCCGAGCAGCCCGCAGATCTCGGCCTGCGACAGCGCGCGCACCTGGGCCACGGTGCCGACACCGAGCCGGGCGAGCCGTGCCTGGCTGGCCGGACCGACGCCGGGGATGCGGCGGACCGGCAGCGGGTCGAGGAAGGCCTGCTCGTCACCGGCGGCCACGACCAGCACCCCGTCGGGCTTGGCCAGGTCGGAGGCGATCTTCGCCACCAGCTTGGAGGTGCCGGCGCCCACGCTGGCGGTCAAGGCGGTCATCGCGGCGATGTCGGCCCGGACGGCGGCGATGACCGGCCACGGGTCGGGCTCGGGAAGCTCGAGGTAGGCCTCGTCGAGTGAGACCGGCTCGACCAGGTGGCTGTGGCGGCCCAGCACCGCCATCACCGCGGCGCTGTCGGCTCGGTACACCTCGAACCGCCCGGCGAGGACGGCGGCCTGCGGGCAACGTCGGCGCGCCTCGGCCGTGGGCATCGCGGAGTGGATGCCGAAAACCCGGGCCTCGTACGAGGCGGTCGCGACCACGCCGCGCGGACCGACGCCGCCGACGACCACGGGGCGACCACGCAAGGAGGGCTTGTCGCGCTGCTCGACCGCGGCGAAGAAGGCGTCGACGTCGACGTGCCCCACCATCGCCACGGCGGCATCGTGCCCTGTCCACAGCCCGCGCGAGTCCCGCGTGTCGTCCCCAGCCGGCTGTCGACCCCTGCCGGGACGCCGGCGGTCCGGCCAGCCTGCCGGCATGACCTCGACCCGACCCGTGTCCGACCCCGCCGGCGCCCCCGACGGCTTGACGGTTGCCCGCCTCCGCGGGCCGGGCGACCTGGCGGCCGTGGTGCCGTCCCTGCTCGGCTTCGAGCCGCGACAGTGCCTGGTGCTGCTGGTGCTCGCGCCGCCGCGCCAGCGGGTCCGGCTGACCATGCGCATCGACCTGCCCGAGAGCGGCCGCGACGACCACTGGGCGGTGCTGCGGTCGCGGCTGCGGCCCGGGCTGGTCCAGGCGAAGGGCACCGCCGCGGCGATGTGCGTGTACAGCCCGGACCCGGCCGACCTGGACGCTGCCCTGCGACACCTGCGGCCGCTGTGCGAGGAGTTCGAGCTGGAGCTGCTCGATGCGCTGCGCATCGACGACGGCCGCTGGTTCAGCGGGTTGTGCCACGACCCAGGGTGCTGCCCGCCGCAGGGAGTCCCGGTGCCGGGCGACACCGCTGCGCTGGCCCAGCTCGTCGTCGAGGACGGACGGCGGGTGGCAGGGTCACGGGAGGAGCTGTGTCGCGAGTTCACCCGGCCCGCCGGCTCCGCTGGGGCCGACCTGGACGAGCAGCTCGAGGCGGCGCTGGCGCGGGTAGGACCGGAGGCGCTGCGCGACCCGACGCTGGGGGTACCCGTCGAGGCCATGGCCGAGCAGGTCGAGGCAGCGATGGCCGCCACCACCTTCGGGGGCCTGCGGGTCGCCGACGCCCTGCGGCTGGCCGTCCTCGTCGGTGACGGCGACCGGCGCGACGCGGTCTACCAGCACCTCGTGAGCGGCCCCGACGACGAGGTGAGGATCCGTGCGCACCGCGCGCTGTGGGCGTCGGTCTGCCGGTTGCTGGGCGAGGAGGGGGCAGCCGTCCCCGTCGCGCTGTTCGCGCTGGCGGCCTACCTGGACGGCGACGGCGCCACCGCCAACGTGGCCCTCGAGCAGGCGCACGGCTGGGACCCCGACCACCCGACCGTCCGGCTCGTCAGCGACGTGGTGGCCGCCGCCATCCCGCCCCGGACCGTGGTCGAGGCTCTGGCCGGAGCCGTCGGGGCAGACCGCCCTTGTCGGCCGGGCCCTGGCGGCCTCTAATGAAGGTGGAGGCGACGTGGAGGCGACAAGGAGGTTGTCATGGCCAGGGAGGTCGTTCGTACGTCGTGGTGGCCTGAGCTGATGAGCCTGTTCGAGGACTGGCCGGCGAGGCTGGAACGCGCCGGCGAGACGGCCATGCGGATCGAAGACTTCGTCGAGGACGGCAGCTACGTCCTACGGGCCGAGATCCCGGGAGTCGACCCCGCCGAGGACGTCGAGATCACTGTGGACGAGGGCGTGCTGACGGTGCGCGCCGAGCGCAGCGAGCAGACCAAGGAGGGCAAGCGCACCGAGTTCCGCTACGGAACCCTGATGCGGCGGGTCAGCCTGCCGGCCGGCGCGGACGTCGATGCGATCACCGCTCGGTACGGTGACGGGGTCCTCGAGGTGCGCGTGCCGCTGGGAGAGGCCGAGAAGGCCGTCACGCGGATCCCGGTTACCCGGGCCGAGTAAGCGACACGCAGGGCTCCTGGGAGGCTAGCGTTCCTGCTGCCGAGAAGTTGCCGAGGGCGACCGGGAGGTCGGGGTGGGCCAGGACGTCGATGCCCGTGGCTTCTCTCGCGAGGACCGCCAGCGCTACCGGACGAAGGTGCGGCGGTGCCTGGACGTGTTCGCGCAGATGCTCGGGCAGTCCACGTTCGACGTCGACCGGCCGATGGCCGGGTTGGAGATCGAGCTGAACCTCGTCGATGCGGAGTTCCTGCCGGCGATGCGCAATGCCGACGTCCTCACGGCGATCGCCGACGAGGACTTCCAGACCGAGCTCGGGCAGTTCAACATCGAGATCAACGTCCCGCCCCGGCTGCTGCTGGACACCGGGCTGCGCTCGTTCGAGGAGGAGGTGCGCGCCAGCCTCAACGCGGCCGAGGACGCAGCGGTCGGCAAGGACGCGCACCTGGTGATGATCGGCATCCTGCCGACGCTCATGCCCGAGCACACCGGCCTGGAGTCCATCTCGGCCAACCCTCGCTACCGGCTGATGAACGAACAGATCTTCGCCATGCGCGGGGAAGACCTGCATCTGCGGATCGAGGGTCGGGAGCGGCTGGACACCTACTCCGAGACGATCCTGCCCGAGGCGGCGTGCACGAGCACGCAGCTGCACCTGCAGGTGAGCCCCGAGGCGTTCCCCCGGTACTGGAACGCCTCGCAGTGCCTGGCCTCGGTCCAGCTGGCCCTGGGGGCCAACTCCCCGTACTTCTTCGGCCGCGAGCTGTGGCGGGAGACCCGGATCGCCCTGTTCGAGCAGGCGACCGACACCCGACCGGAGGAGCTGAAGGCGCAGGGCGTGCGCCCGCGCGTGTGGTTCGGGGAACGATGGATCACCTCCATCTTCGACCTGTTCGAGGAGAACGTGCGCTACTTCCCGGCACTGCTCCCCGTGGTCGACGACGAGGACCCGGTGGACATGTTCGACCGGGGCGAGGTGCCCCGGCTGGCAGAGCTGCGGCTGCACAATGGCACCATCTGGCGTTGGAACCGGCCCGTGTACGACGTGGTGAAGGGGCGGCCGCACCTGCGGGTGGAGAACCGGGTGCTGCCGGCCGGGCCGACCGTGCTGGACACGCTGGCCAATGGCGCGTTCTACGCCGGGGCGGTGCGCGCGCTGGCCGAGCAGCAGCGGCCGGTCTGGTCGCAGATGTCGTTCAACACCGCCGAGGAGAACTTCCACACCGCGGCCCGGCACGGAATCGGCTCGACCATCTACTGGCCCGGCATCGGCGAGGTGCCGGTGGCCGAGCTCGTGCTGCGCCGGCTGCTGCCGCTGGCAGTCGAGGGCCTGGACGCCTTCGGCGTCGCGCCGGCCGAGCGGGACCGGCTGCTCGGCGTGATCGAGCAGCGCTGCCTGCGGCTGCGCAACGGCGCGGAGTGGCAGGTCGACATCGTGACCAGCCTCGAGGAGCGACACCACCTGTCCCGGCCGGAGGTGCTGCGCGGCATGCTGCGCCGCTACGTCGACTACATGCACTCCAACGAGCCGGTGCACGCCTGGCCGGAGGACTGATCGCCGGCTCGCACCGGCCGGGCCTCACGGGGCTATCGGCTCGGTGCGGGTCGTCGGGTCCTCGATGGCGGCAGTGACGATCGGCGGGCGGTTGGCCTGGATCCAGTCGTCCACCAGGCCCCACCAGCCGAAGAGCCAGTCGGCCACCTCGTCCGGATGGCGCGGCGCCTCCTCAGCCGGGATCCGCCACCAGTGGACCCGGATCTCGGTGTCCATCGGCAGGTAGCGCCAGAAGGCCTTGAGCGAGGTGAGGTGCTCCAGCCCGGTGTGCGCCACGATCGCCACGTCGGCCTCCGGAGCAGCAGCCAGCGCGGCGGCGGTGCCCGCCTGCTGCGGCGCCAGCACGTTGCGCAGGTCCTCGGCCTGCTCGGCCAGGCGGGTGCGGCCCTGCCCATGCAGCCGCGCGATCCGGGAGGCGCGGCGACGGGCGGTGAAGTTGCCGCCCTCGGGGAAGATCGTGAACGCGTCGTTGCCGTCGAGGTTGCTCGCAAGGTGCCGCACGAGGGCGATCCGGTCGACGTGCGGATCGCTGTCGACGAAGACGGTCGGCAGCCGGTTGAGCAGCACGTCGAGGGCCGGGTCCCATTGCAGCAGTGCCTTGAGCACGATCCGGGGCTCACGTTCGTACCAGTTGACGAGGAGGTCGGCGATGAGGAAGGAGTCACCCGCTCCGGCGTGCCGGACGAGCACCAGCAGCGGGGTGCCCCGGAAGGCGTCCGGATTCGCACCGGTGCTCACGATCCGCACCCGCAGCACCCGGTGCGCCTCGCTCTCGAGCACGTGCAGCGCCCAGCCCAGCAGGCGGTAGTGCACCCGCTGCGACCACGGTTCCTGCATGGCCAGGCCGAATCCGGTGGCCACCCACAGGGCGAACAGCACGACGAGAAGGCCGGCGTCGATGACGAGGTAGAGCAGGGCGAACCAGGCGAACCGCAGCGGGCGCCATCGGCCGGGCACGATCGGGGTCAGGGCGAGCATCGCGATCAGGATGAGTGGGGAGTGCAGCAGCGCGAGACCCACGAGCAGGACCACGGCCGGGGCGATGGTGATTCGCCGAACCCACTGCGGTAGCAGCATGCTCAGCCCTTCCCCGGCGCAGGTGCCGCCGCCTCGGTGAGGTACTCGGTAGTGGCCAGGTAGGCCTGTTGCATGCGCAGGCCGACACGAGAGGCGTCCCGGTAGCGCAGCGCCGAGGTGTCGGCGTAACGCGGCGGCTCGGGCGCGCCGCTGGGGAGTACGTGCACCTCCACGTCGTCGGGTGCGGCGGCCAGCTCGGCGGCGAACCGATGCCGGCGGGCGATCTCGAACGACACTGCGGCGACCTCCCACGGCCGGCGCGGCGGTTGCAGCGGACGCTCGATGCGTCCGACCTGCAGGACGTAGATGGTGCGGGCACCCAGGGCGACCGCCCGACCGAGAGGGATGGAGTGCACCAGGCCCCCGTCGAGGTAGTGCTCGGCGCCGATCCGGGCCGGCGGCAGCAGCCCGGGGACGGCGCTGGAGGCCAGCAGCGCCTCGACGACCGGCCCCTCGCAGAACCAGTGCTCGGCCGCGCGCTCGATGGAGGCGGCCACGCACTGGAAGGGGATCACCAGGTCCTCGATGCGCAGCCCGTCGAGCTGCTCGGCCAGCAAGTCGCGCAGCGGCTCGACGGGGTGCGCGTGCGTCCAGGATCGGGCGATGGTGCCCATCCGCTGCCAGGCCGAGGTCCCGAAGACGACCGAGGAGGCCTCGGAGGTCCACAGCCGCTCCAGCCGGTCGATCCCGTCCGGGCCCGGGAACGCAGCGTGCATCGCTCCGTTGATGGCGCCGATCGAGGTGCCGAGCACGACGTCGGCGGCGATCCCGGCGTCGTCCAGGGCGTGCAGCATGCCCACCTCGGCGGAGCCGAGCAGACCGCCCCCTCCCAGCACGAACGCCGTTCGCGGCGGCCAGGACAGGCGGGCTGCGGTCACGGCGGGAATCCTTCCACGACCTGCGTGGTCGAACCGCCGCGGCGGGCGGTGCGGTGTTAGCGTGCCAGCAGCACCGAGCGGCCGGGAGAGCGTGGGAGGCAGCGCATGTCGTCGATCGTCGTGGGCTACGTGCCGAAGCCGGAGGGCAGGGCTGCCATCCACCGGGCGGCGGCGGAGGCCAAGCTGCGTGGCTCCACGATGATCGTGGTCAACTCGTCCCGGGGTGGGCGGGAGCTGGAGGCCGAGGAGGCGGTTCGGATCGAGGAGGCGATGGCGGCGATCCGCGAGGACCTCGAGGCAGCCGGCATCGGGTTCGAGATGCGCCAGCTCGTCCGTGGCATGGACGTGGCGGAGGACCTCATCGCGGTCGCCGAGGAGAGCGGCGCCGAGATGATCGTGATCGGACTGCGGCGGCGGTCCCCGGTGGGCAAGCTGATCCTCGGCAGCAACGCCCAGACCATCCTGCTCGACGCGCCTTGGCCGGTTCTGGCCGTCAAGGCGGACGAGCCGCAGTGACGCTGCACCTCGCGCAGGACGTCGAGGCCGACGCCCTGCTCGAGTCCGACTCGTTCGCGCTGCTGACCGGGATGCTGCTCGACCAGCAGGTCCCGATGGAGTGGGCCTTCTCGGGACCGGCCACGATCGCGCGCCGCCTCGGGGTCGGGCGCCTGGACCCGGCGGCGATCGCCGAGCTCGACCCGGACGACTTCGCCGCGCTGCTGAGCCGGCCGCCGGCGGTCCACCGGTATCCCGGGTCGATGGCGACACGCATCCAGAAGCTGGCGCGCACCATCGCCGACGACTACGACAACGACGCCGCGCAAATCTGGGCCGGCGCGGCCTCGGGCCGTGACCTGCTCGCGCGGCTGAAGGCGCTGCCCGGCTTCGGGGAGCAGAAGGCGCGCATCTTCGTGGCACTGCTGGGCAAGCAGCTGGGGGTGCAGCCGGACGGCTGGCGCGAGGCTGCGGGCCCGTACGGCGAGCGGGGCAGTCGTCGCTCGATCGCCGACGTCACCGGTCCGGAGTCGCTCGCGCAGGTGCGGGAGTACAAGAAGGCGGCGAAGGGGGCAGCGAAGGCCGGGGGGTTCTCGGCCTGATCGGCCGGTGCTCGGCGAGTCGCACGCCCGGGGACGTGCGACAATGGCGGCACCTGCACGGGACGGCGCATGCGCCGGGCGTGGGAACATCGCCCGGCCGCTCGACGTTGCCGTGGGCGGGTTGGCAGGTTCCGGGTGGCGTCCAGCGAAGGGTTTCTGCGTGTCGACGAGTGCTGTTGCAGTGGATCCACTTGCCCTGCCCCAGGTCAAGGAGCTGATCCGCAAGGTCGGCAAGCGTAAGCACAAGTCGCTGAGCACCAGCGAGCTGCAGCTGACCGTCGAGCAGCTCGGGCTCGAGCCGCACGACGTCAAGGTCGTCACCCTGTCGATGCACGAGCGCGGCATGGTGTTCGAGCGGGTCCCGGGTGATTCGGCCTGGGCCAAGAAGTACCTCGCCCGCCGCGCCCTGGAAGCGGCGGTCCCGGTCTCGGCACCCGAGCACCACGCGCCGACGGTGAAGCCGGCCGCCGAGGCCGGGACGACGAGGTCGACGGGCACGGCGAGCGGTCCGGCGGCGACGAAGGCGCGGAACGAGCAGCAGGCGTCGAAGGGGCCCATCGAGGAGGCTGCGGTCGGCGAGGCGGGGAGCGAGATCGAGGTCAGCGAGGAGGACCTGGAGATCGAGCTCGACGAGGTCGCCGCGGACGTGGTCGAAGTGGACGCCGAGATCGGGGAGATCGACATCGAGGACGCCGCGACGCTCGAGGGCGAGCTCGAAGCCGAGATCGAGCAGGCCGTCGCCGAGATCGAGGAGG
>Ga0114938_1000430_pt1 | contig 31838 bp, 35 predicted proteins | sample AshMeaBigSpring_FD_88675 | JGI IMG/M metagenome (GOLD analysis project Ga0114938, IMG submission 88675) | Groundwater microbial communities from Big Spring, Nevada to study Microbial Dark Matter (Phase II) - Ash Meadows Big Spring | ecosystem: Environmental > Aquatic > Deep subsurface >... | reverse complement strand
GGGAGGTCCGACCACACGTCCCGAGGTTAGGTTGAGCCGGAACGCACCGTCTCGATACACCAAGCGGTGAATGCCGATCATCCAAGGCTGGTTGGCTTCCGGCGCGGCGAGGTGGGTGTAGGTCATCATGAAGTGTCGCTTGCCGCCGCTGGTTACTCGTTGTACCCGCGGGTCCTCGTAGCAATAGACCGGGCCATTGCCCCCGCTGGCGAGAACTTGCTGGAACTCATAACGATGGCCGTCGACAGACGTGAAGACCAAGACGTCGCTGCGATAGTCCAAGAAACGCGGACCTTCACCCGGGTTGCGACGGTACCTATCGCGAATGCCGCGTGCAAAGAGGTGGTAGCGCCCGTCGTGATGTATCAAACCGGCGTTAGTGATCGGTCCGTAGCCGGGGACCGTCCCCGGTGAGACCACCGGTTGCGAGTCGACGCGAGAGCAAAGAACTGTAGGCACAGACGTCAATCTTGGCGCGGGTTGGAGGATTTGCCTGGCATTGACGTCGACTATCGGCTATCTACTGCCCGAACCTGAACGATGGAGGGGGAGGAGGTGGGGATGCTGATATGACACAGACCATTCGATTCCATCGCGACTGGAGATTGCGGCCCGAGACACTAGCCTGTTAGCAAGGTGTGGGCCAATAGCTTGGTAGGTTCGAGAGGGTGGCTAGCCACCCCGGTCCGCCCGTTTCGGCAGGGCCGGGGCCATCCCGAAATTGGTGCCAGGCAGCACGACAGTTGTCGCATCCCACCCCGAAATTGGTGCCAGGCAGCACGACAGTTGTCGCATTTCGGGTCCGATGAGCGAACCGTTGGACATTTTCGTACCATGGCGGTCGGTAGGAACCCTGGGTTCGGCTCGATCGTCCGCCGGAACTCCGGCGGGTCGGATCAGCAGCCACTGACGGCTGGCGGCTTGGGTATGGGTGGGCATTGTCCGTGAGCAGGAGCCCGCTTTTCGCTAGGTTCGAGGGCAACCCGATCCTCACCGCCGAAATGTGGCCCTACACCGCCAATTCGGTGTTTAACCCGGGAGCAACCACCCTCAACGGCGACACCTTGCTACTGGTGCGGGTAGAGGAGCGCTCCGGAAAGTCCCACTTCAGCGTTGCCCGCAGTCGGGACGGATACAGCGACTGGAAGATCGATCCCAAGCCCAGCTTGGTGGGCGACCCCGATCGCTACGAAGAAACATGGGGGATCGAAGATCCCAGGATCACCAAGACCGCAGACGAGTACTTGGTGGTATACACCGGGTTTTCCCGGGGAGGGCCGCTGCTGTGTTTGGCCGGGACCCAGGATTTCCAGTCCTTCCAGCGGCGGGGAGTGCTGCTGCCTCCCGAGGACAAGGACGGGGCGCTTTTCCCCCACCGTTTCGGGGAGCGTTGGGCCTTGGTCCATCGGCCAGTGGCGCTCACCGAGGGTATGGGTGCTCATATCTGGGTCTCCTTCAGTCCCGACCTCATCCACTGGGGCGACCACCGACACCTCATCCACGCCCGTCGAGGGGGGTGGTGGGACTCTGCCAAAGTCGGGCTCGGTCCCCCCCCCCTCCTCACCGCTTACGGGTGGCTGCTGGTTTATCACGGGGTGCGTGTCACCGCTGCCGGTTCCATCTATCGGCTGGGGTTGGCCTTGACCGCCGCCGACGATCCGTCCCGCCTACTGATGAGGAGTACTGAATGGGTATTCGGTCCCGAGGCCGACTACGAGCGGGCGGGGGATGTCCCCGACGTGGTATTCCCCTGCGGGTGGATCCTGGAGGAGGACGGCAACACCATCCGCATGTACTACGGCGCCGCCGACACCTCGGTGTGCGTAGCCACTGCCCAACTGGATCGTCTGCTGGCGTTCCTCCATCGGCACTGTGTGTGTGAGACGCCTCATTCTCTGGGTGAGGCGTGTGCGACACTGGCGTCGACGACTGCCACGGGTTGTATCTGAGGGGAACCATACTGTTCCCATTCCGCACGCTGAGGTTACGTGGTGTTCCGCAGGCGTGCGCAAGCGAATGTGCAACTGGACAGCGTGATCCACAACGCTCGCACGCCTCCCGGCGGCAGTGCGACCGAGTTGTCGATGGTCCGCGACCGACCGCTAAGGACTCAATCGGTCTTTCTGAGAACCAAGACGACCGATCCCGACCATCAGGTTTCCGGTTGCGAAGCGATGTATGAGCTCACGTGGTTGGCAAACTCGGCGAAGTCGTCGAGACGTTGGTTGAGAAGTCTGTGGAGCAGCTGGATGTCGACGTCGAGGTAGCCGTGTACGACGACGTTTCGGAAACCGGCGACTGATCGGAATTTTTCGCCGAAATCGCGCCGAAGGATATCCAGCTCGACGAGCCGACTGATCGCGGCCGCGTAGTCCGGTACATCGAGCCCGGCAGCCGCCGCGAGATGAGTTGCCACGTCAAGGGCGTTTTGAGCGCAGAGCTGGAGCCCGCGCTCGATCACCCAGCGCTCCTCGACATCCCGTTCGAGGAGTCCCAGGGGTCGCCCTTGATGGGCGCGGAGTGTCTGAACTACGGCGTCGATGGCCAGGAGGTGCCGGCGGACAACAGGAATGTCGATCTTGCCGGGGCTCATTCGCCGAAAGATCCGGACTTCACCCGCAGTTCGTGTGCCACGTCGATCTTCCGCAACTGCGGAAGGTAGTCGCAGTAGCGCGAGAGGGCACGACCTTCTCGCGTTGTGGTCGCCGACGGATCGCGGCTCACCAGCCGGACGCCGTCGCGCAGGACGCGGTGATAGAGGAGGGCCGGGGCTTGGTTCAGGATCACGACATCGACGCGGTTCCGACCCAGTCCGGCCATGAGATCCGTGGCCAGCGCCGCCCCGTATCCGAAAGCGGGGTCCGGCGATCGGTCATTCTCGATCCAAACTGCGACATCGACATCGCTGAGCGGTCCGGGGCTCCCGCGAGCTGCCGAGCCGAAGAGGTAGGCATCCAGGACCTCCGGCTGCTCGTGGAGGATCCGCTTCAGGGACTTGACGAGCTCGGAATCCGGCTGACTCATGCCGTAATTATCGGGAGCCGTTGGGCGCAGTGCAACCACCGGCAGGTGGCCGGCCGGAGTCGGCGGTGACGGCAGGGGGTTAGCCCCGCGCCAGCAGCAGCACCGCGAACGGAGCTGTCAGCGGCCGCTCGAGCGAAAGGATGGAATGGGCGCCGGCGCCCCCGAAGATGGCCCTGCCCGGCGGCGTCTTGAAGGCCCGCCGAGCCACCGAGGCCGCTGGCCAAATCCCGGTGAGCCCGAAGCGGGCGAGGGCAAGCGGATGGCGGGGCGGCCGGAGAATGGGCCCGAGAATGGTGGTATCCGGGGAGGGTAAGTTCGGCGGTGCGGGTACCGCCGCCAACCGTTTCGGCGGCTTCGACGACGAGCACCGATCGGCCAGCTCGGGCCAGGGTCACCGCTGCCGCCAGGCCGTTGGGACCGGCGCCGACCACCACTGCGTCGTAGCGACTCATGCTTTCGATCCCTGCTTCGCCGGTTGGATCACATTCTCGTCGCATCAGGAGGGAGACACCCCGGTGGCGCAGGCGAAGCCAAGAAAGTATCGGTAGAGGAACACCTCGCCGGTTGCCGACATCAGGCTGGCTGGTTGAGCCTCGAAGCTTCGCTCAGGGTACGATGGAGCGTCGATGGGCGCGATTGCCCTAGAAGGAGTAAGCACGTGAAGAAATTCTTGGTTCTCTACATGTTGGCCGGAGGCAGTTGGCGTGAGCAGATACATGAGGCCACTCCGGAACAACGAAAAGAAGGCAGGGACGCCTGGATGGGATGGGCGAAGGAGATGGGCGCCGGGCTGGTGGAGTTCGGCAACCCGCTTGGGAATTCCATGCAGGTGGTCGCCGGCTCGAGCAAACCCAACCAAAGCCAGGTGGCTGGGTTTTCTATTCTCCAGGCAGACTCCTCAGAAGCGATCAGCGGGATGCTGAAGGCACACCCCCACTTCATGTCGCCTGATAGTTCCATCGAAGTGCACGAGTTTCTTCCGGTCCCCGGGATGTAGGTCCACCGTCACCCCGGCGTGCCGAGACAGTTCACATTTGGGTGGAGGGTTCCGGCCTTCCGGCTTGGCCCCTCTCAAGTTCTCTTCGCCCCCCAAGGCCAATCCAGTTCACCGCGGCGCCAGTCACCAGCAGGCCGGCTCCTACCACCGCCGCCAGGTGGAAGGCGTCGGTCGAGGCTTCGGTGGCGGCGGCACGGATATTGGCCGGGACTTGGTCGGAAGGTGGGTTGAGCGGTTGGACTTGGGTTCGCAATTCCGAAGAGCCAGCATCCACCCCCGGCACCAGGTCGGCGATCTTGGAATAAAAGGCGCCCGAAACCACGATGAAGATCACTGCCGCCAGCAGCGGGTAGCCGACCCGGGAGACGGCGTTGTTGATGGCAGAGGCGATGCCGGCGTTGCGCACCGGCACTGAGTTCATCAGGGTGGTGGTGAGAGGTGCGACGACCAGGGAGATCCCCACCCCGAACAGCAGCATGGCCGGCAGCACGTCGATCAAAGCGGATGAGGGCGGGACCAGGCTGGCGGGCGCATCGAGGTCGGCGCCCCAGCCTTTGCTGGTGGACGGGATCCGGGCCAACCACCCCAGCCCGGCGGCCATCAGCAGGGGGCCGGCGACCAGGAATGGTCGGGCTCCAAGCCGCCCAGCCGCGGATCCGGCCCGGGTCGAGAGCAGCGTCAAAAGAATTCCAGTTGGCAAGCCGATCAGCGCGCTACCGAGGGGCGAGTAGCCCAACACTCCCTGCAGAAACAGCGCCTGAAATGTGAAGGTGGTGTACAGCGCGCCGTAGATGAGCAGGGTCGACAGGTTGAGGGTGGCGAACCGCCGTGAGCGGAACAGAGAGAGTGGTACCAGGGGATTGGGACGCAAGGCCATCAGCAACCCGAACGCCAGCGCCGCCATCGCACCCACTCCGAGTGCAACGAACGCGCTCGGATCCTGCCACTGGCGATCTTGTCCTCGGATAGCGCCGAAGGCAAGGCCGCCGACGCTGACGATGGCGGCGATGGCGCCCAGCCAATCGAAATTGGGCGAGGCACTTTCGTCGCGGGTCTCCGGCATGAATCGGAACGTTGCCCGCACCGCGATCATTACCAACGGAATGTTTATCAGAAAAACTGCGCGCCAAGAAACGGTATCTACCAGGATGCCTCCGATCGGTGGTCCCAAAACCGCGGTCGCCGAGGTGGCGGCTGCCCAGATGCCGAAAGCTCGGGCACGGGCCGGACCATTGAAGATGGCGGCGATGATCGACAGCGAGCCAGGTACCAGCAACGCCCCGGCGGCACCCTGCAGAACCCGCATTCCCACCAGCACCTCCAGGTTGGGCGCCAGACCGCACGACACCGACGTAATCCCGAAGCCAACCAGCCCGATCAGAAAGATACGACGCCGCCCGTAGAAGTCGGCGAGGGCCCCGGCCAGGATCAACAACGCCGCCAGCGTGGCGATGTATCCACTCACCACGTAGGTCTGTCCCTCCAGCTGGCTGAAGATCGTCGCCCTCAGCTCCCGACCGATGACCGGGAGGGCGAGGTTTACGACGGTGCTGTCGAGAAATACCATCGCGCTGCCGAGAATCGCGGCGGTAAGCGTCCAGCGCTGAATCCTGGTCACGCCGGCAGTGTATGGCCAAAGGCTTGCAGCACGAAGGCGGTCTGGTCACTCGGGCCGGCGGGGCGCCGCAGCAGCGTCGAAGTCCCGCCCGATATCACTACGGACGCGTTGACGCATCACTTCGTCGATTGGAGTTTGCTCCAGCAACGCAAGCAAGCGGCCATGATCGAGAAGACCGCGACGGGCGAGTTCGCGCGTAAATGCCAGATCCTTTTCGCGGCGCGCTACGTATTTCGCGATAGCCAAGTCATGAGGATCGAGGCAAAGGCCCTTGACCCCCTCTGTATCGCCTGGTGGCAAGCCGATGAGTCGCTGCTTCCAGCCGTTCGGCAGTGTTGCGGTCGTTTCATCGACCGTAGTAGCCGAAACTCTCGTGGAACGGCGAATCGGCTCCGATCGCGTTGAGCCATTCGGTGCGGTCTGCATGCTGCGAAGCGATCAAATCAACTTCGGCCGACCGCAACAATCTCATCAGCCAGATCCGGGTACCGTGCGTGCAGGGCCTGACTACCGATGATGACAAATTCCTTCTCGCCGGTAATGCGGCCGGCGGCACGTAGGACGTGATCAAGCTGTCGCTTCTGCATTGAGTTTCCTGACCTCCTCCCTCGGGAGCAATCCGACGAATGGCATGGATTGGCGCAGGCGAACCGAGTTTTCGTCCCGCCCAATCATGGCGACGAACAGCGCTCCATCCTCGCCCTGCTCCGCCAGGCTCTGCCATTCGTCGTATGCCGGAACCCAGGTGCCCTGGCTTTTCCAGCGATGCAGGTTGGCGAGTATCTGGGCGCGTATCTGTCGCGTTGATCGCTACGCGCCCCGGCCAGCTCGCTTACAAATGCCCAGGCTGCCCCAGGTTGGCTCTATCTCTGGGCTGAATTCAGCCGTTGCAGCTGGCATGTCGCACCGGCATGGCTCAGGCAGGATTTCTGTCCATGCGGATTGGGGAGCACCCGACAACACAACAAACCGGCAGTTAGCCTTGCGCGCCCAAGGTTTTGCCAGTAGCTTGAGCGCATGGACAGAGCTGTTGCTCCTCCGCAACTCGAACCGCTTGGCTTCGGAGAGCTTCTCGACGCCGGCTTCAGGCTTTGGCGTCGCAACTTCGGCAAGTTCTCCCTAATTGCGCTGATCGCCACCGCCCCGATTGCGATTGTGCAGTTTTTCTTCCTGCGCAGCCAGATCCAGCTGATCGAGGCCGGCCAAGTCCTCGTCGATGACCCCGACGCATTCAACCGCACTGCCGGTCTCATCACGCTGGCATCCTTGGTCAGTGCAGCGGTGTCGTTTGGTGCCATGTATGCGATGGCGACCCGTCGCTACGTAGGGCAACAGCTCACTGCAGGCAATGCATTGAAAGACGGGTTGAAACGATTCTTTCCATTTCTCATCACTTGGTTGATTTACCTCCTGGCGGTAGGTCTAGGGTTGGTGGCCCTCGTGATCCCGGGGCTGTTCTTAGGCGTTTCGCTTTTTCTGGCCTTCCCGGCTTTTTGGGCCGAAAGGGCTGGGCCGTTTCGTTCCCTCCGGCGTTCGTGGGCACTGGTCAAAGGCCGGCGATGGGTTCTGTTGGGGGTGATTGTCCTCGGCTTTTTGCTCCTGAGTCTTCTTTCTTTCCTCGCAACCGGGCCGGCAGTCTTGGCTGGCGATAACGTCGCCCTTTTCGCTGCCTTGAATGGGCTTGTCGTGCCCATCTACTCGGCGGTGCTCACACCGATCTTGCCGGTGATGGGGACGGTCAGCTACTACGACGCCCGCGTGCGCAAAGAGGGCTTCGACATCGAGTTGGCCAGCCGAGGCCTCATACCTCAGGTCTGACCTGACGGGGTTCGAAGAGCAGAGATCCAATGGTTCTCGGTCGGAGGCGCGGCAACTAGTCTGATCGTTCGATGATTTCCCGCGCCAGCGGCCGATGGAAACTGCTCGTGGTGGCCTTGTGCATGACGGTTCTGCGGATGGGGGGGGCGTGGGGAGAGCCCGCCACCTTGGAAGAAATGAGGAGACTGGCTGAGTTGGCCGCCGAAGGTGATGGCGACGCGCTGCTGACGTTGGCGGCGATCACCGAGATTGATGGCCAACCGGTGGATATGGAAACGATCCTGATGGGCGACTCCGAGGTCATCCAGGACCGGCTGGAAACGCTCGCCGCGCTTCCGGTGCGGGCCGAGGCGCGCCAGGATCCCAATCAAGCCCGCCAACAGGCATCCACCATCCTCGCTCAAGATCGATTCCGCACCGACGTCGATGCGGTGGGGCGTTCTTGGCTGCAGCGCCTCCTCAGCCGTCTGGATGTGTGGCTTCCCAACCTGAGCGACTGGAGAATCTGGTTGGCTGCGTTTGCGATCGTTGTCGCGATTCAAGCCATCTACTGGCGTCGCCTGGTTCGCAACCGCGCCCTGGGGATCGGCCAGGCCACCACCAGCGGAGGCGCCGCCCCGTCCGGGGCTAGTCCCGCCGATCTAGACCGAGCCGCTACCAAAGCCGAAGCTGCCGGCGACTTCTCTAGCGCGGTTCGACTTCGGTTCCGAGCCGCACTGATCCGGCTGGAAGCTCGGGGTGTCATCGAACAAGAGCGCACCCAGACTGCCGGAGCGCTGCGGCGGTCGATGCGATCCCCGACGGTGGATCGTCTCGCCACCACATTTGAGCGAGTGGCCTATGGGGGTCGTCCAGCTGGTTGGGCTGAGGCGACCGAGGCGCGCCTAGGGTGGGACCAAGTGTTGGCCGGAACCCGTGGTGGATGATCGGCTGTTTCGCAGCATGTGGGGGGGGGTCGTGCTGGGTGTCATCGGCCTCTTTGTGCTCGCCACGGTTCTGATCAGCAGTCCTCCAGTGAGCGGACGATCGGCCCCGTCGGGCTCCTCGTACGGGACCAACCCCCAGGGAACCGCGGCCTTGGCTGAACTCTTCAAGGAACGTGGGCATCGTGTGGTGCAGTACCGACGCTCCTTGGATGGTGAGGTGCTCGAACCGGGCGCCACCGCGTTCGTGGTCGATGCGGTCCTCGATAGTGACACGGTGTCCTGGTTGTGGTCTTTCTTGGGTGGAGGAGGGCGGTTGGTGATAGCCGGCGGCGACATCTCGATGTTGTTCTCGCCGGAGGGTCCGGGACGTAGGCAGACGCGTCACCCGATCACGTTCCCTCACCCGGATCTGGCTGGCGTCCGCGAAGTGGTTACGCCAGAAGGGATCACCTGGTCGTCGTCCGGAAGCCTGTTGCCGTTGGCCGGATCCGAGGGTGCCATCGTGCTGGCGACGTTCCACCTAGGGGCCGGAGCTTTCGCGCTCTCGGATCCGTCGGTTCTATCCAACCGCGGGCTGGCCGAAGGCGACAACGCTGCCCTCGCCCTCGCCCTCGGTGGTTCCACCCAACGGCCGATCTACTTCATCGAATCGCTGCATGGATATGGAGTCGGGGAGGGCCTGTCCGCCCTCCCGCGTCGCTGGCAGTTGGCGCTGGCCGGGCTCGGTCTGGCGGGGGTGGTATGGATGATCGGTCGGGGCCGGCGCTTGGGTCCACCCCAGCAAGCCGACCGCCGGCTCCCACCGGCCCGGGCCCGCTACGTCGATGCCCTGGCTGCCAGTCTGGTGCGTACCAAGGATCGGGCCGGTGCAACCCAGCCGGTGCGGGAGGCGCTGACCCGGACTCTGGAACGCCTCCAGAAACTGAGCGGGGTGGACGGAAGTGATCTCTCCCAAGTGGCCGAGCAACTCGGTCTTGAGGCAGAGGAGGTGCGGCGAGCGCTGGCTCCCGCGCAGAATGATGGCGATGTGCTGGCCGCTGGGCGAGTATTGGCCCGACTGCACCAGAACCGGGTGAGGTGAAGGAAGACATGCAAGCATTGCGAGCCAGGGTTTTGCAAGAGGTCAGCAAGGCGGTGATCGGCCAACAGTCGGTGATAGATGCCATGCTCGCCGCCATTGTGGTGGGGGGCCACGTTCTGTTGGAAGGCGCGCCGGGTGTTGCCAAGACCTTGGTGGCTCGCTCGGTGGCCGCTAGCCTGGGCCTCCAGTTCGTTCGGATCCAGTTCACTCCCGACATGCTTCCGTCCGACATCACAGGCACCGTGATGCTGCGGGGGGGGGATCTCGCTTTCCGTCCGGGGCCGCTCTTCGCCAACGTGGTGCTGGCCGACGAGATCAATCGCACCACTCCCAAAACCCAGTCGGCGCTTTTGGAAGCGATGCAAGAGAGGACGGTCTCCGTAGACGGCGTCTCCCATCCGCTCCCGGACCCTTTCGTGGTGATCGCCACCCAGAACCCCATCGAGTACGAGGGAACCTACCCGCTTCCGGAAGCACAGTTGGATCGCTTCCTGGTCAAGATCGAGGTCGGCTACCCCTCGCCGCAGGAGGAAGTGGCGTTGGTGCAGATCCCCCGCGCCGGCCTACGGGATATCGGAGTAGCTCAGATCCAGCCGACGACTACCCGGGAGGAGTTGCTACGGCTACGCTCGGAGGTAGCTGCCACGCTGGTAAGCGACGAGGTGGCCGCCTATGCAACTGCTCTTGTCCGCCACACCCGCACGCTCTCGGCAGTGGAGTTGGGCGCCAGCCCGCGGGCGGCCGTGCACTTGTTGGCGGCGGCTCGGGCCATTGCCCGATTGGCCGGACGCGACTTCGTGATCCCCGACGACATCCGATTGGTGGCGCTCGACGCCTTGCGCCACCGGATCGTGCTGAGACCCGAGGCCGAGATCGACCGGTACCGACCGGACGACGCGGTCCGGGCCGCCCTGGCGGCGGTCGAGGTCCCCAAGTGACTCCCACTCGACGGAGTGCTGTCGCCCTCGGAGCGGCGGCCCTCTCTTTCCTGTTTGTGGACGGGCGGCTCGGTCTGTTGTTGATGGCCGGGGTGTTGAGTGCCGTTCTTGTCGACGCCCTGGCCGTACGCTCCAGGCCGAATCTGGAAGTGGATCTCCCCGCCCTGGTGCCGCGCGGGATCCGGGTTGAATTTCGGGTAGCGAGCCAGCCGGGGGTGGCAGCACGCCACGACCTGCGCCTGCCAACACCTCCTGATCTGGTGGCGACACCAGCGGAAGGGGTCGATCGACTGGCGGGTTCCCTGGTAGCCCATCGCAGGGGTGCCCACCGGCTGGAGGGGGTGGCGGTGCGCCGAGTGGGGCCACTCGGACTCGGTGGATGGCTGCATGCTCCCCAGTCGGGAACCAACATCGTCGTCTTCCCCGACGTCGTCACCGCTCGCCGCCTAGCCAGGGCGGTGGCAACCGGGCGATTCCAACAGCAGGGGCAGCGTCGCCGGGGTCGGCGAGGGCTGGGAACAGAATTCGAGACCATCCGGGACTACGCGCCGGACGACGATATCCGGCAAGTCAACTGGCGTGCCACCCAGCGCCTAGGGCGTCCAATGAGCAACCAGTACCGGATCGATCAGGACCGGGACGTCATCTGCCTGATCGATGTAGGTCGTTTGATGGGAGCTCCGGTCGGGCGCCTCACCCGACTCGATGTTGCCGTCGATGCCGCCACTGCGATCGCGTACACCGCCGATGTCCTCGGCGACCGGGCCGGGGTGGTAGCGTTCGACCGTAAGATACTTCGCAATCTGGCTTCCCGGAGAAGGGGGGGGGAGGCGGTGGTGCAAGCCATCTACGACCTGGAGCCGACCGAAGAGGAGTCCGACTACGAGGCGGCTTTCCGGTCAGTCGCCCGACACAAGCGCGCCCTGGTGGTGGTCTTCACTGATCTGCTCGAGGAGGGAGCGTCCCGTCCCTTGGTGGAGGCGGTCCCGCTCTTGGAGCGCACCCACCAAGTGATAGTAGCGGTGTGCGTCGACGAGGACCTAGTCCAAGCCGTCGGCCGTGAGCCGAGAGTCACCGACGACGTGTATCGGGCCGCGATTGCTCTAGAAGCTCTGGCCGCCAAGGATCGCATCGTGCACCGGCTCCGTCACGTGGGGGCGTCTGTGGTGGAGGCACCAGCCAGTGGCTTAGCCGGTGCGTGTGTGGCCGCCTACCTAGAGGTCAAGGCACTCTCTCGCATCTGAGCGTCGCGACTGGCTCCGCCCCGTCGCCACACCGTTAACCAGTAGCCACCAGCCAGCAGGACTCCGACGATGGCCACCGGCGGAGCAGATAGGCCTCGTCGGCTGATGAATCCCTCGATGAGAGCTGCGACCAAGAACATGGGAATGCTGCCTAGCACTATCAGCACCGCGTTGCGGGCTTCCTCAACCAGCACCTCTCGTCGCGGGCGCTTGTCCGGATCGACAAGGGCCCACCCCATACGCAGGCCGGCGGCGGCGGCGACCACCGTTCCCGATAGCTCGAGCAATCCATGCGCCGCCGTGAGTTCGAGGAAGAAAGCGCCGTTGCCAGATTGGAAGAGAAGTCCCCCAATCGCGCCAAAGAAGAGCCCGTTATGGATGAGCACGTACACGGTCCCGATGCACCAGAACATCCCGAAGGCGAAAGCCATGAACGAAATCAGCACGTTATGTTGGGCGAGCAACGTCGAGAAGCCAACCTCCTCCGCCAGTGTCAACCCCATGTCGGTTCCCTGCTCCCCGGGGTCGAGTACATTCCGAAACTCCCCTGGCACCAGTCCGGTTGCCGCACCGGGATCGATCACCGCCCATGCCGCTGCCAACAGGGCGGGGACCAGGAGGAATCCGAGCGCGGCGAAGAGGAATTTGGGGCGGGAGCGAACCAGTTGCCAGTAGGTAGTCCCCATGAAGCGGCGCAGACTGGGCCTGGTTATCTCGTTGTCGTAGACGAGTTGGCGTCCCTGCAGTGCCAGGTACTCCAAACGCCGAGTGATCGGATCGCCCGGGAACGAGCTTCGTGCCCTCGCCAAATCGGCAACCACAGCCCGGTAGCGGGTTCCCAGCTCGCGTACTCCAGCCGCGCCCAAGCGTTCGGGTCGACCTTGGGCTTTGCGGATGAGCTCATCCAAACGCCCCCATTCGACCTCACCCACCGACACGAAGCGCGGTAGATTCATTACAAACCCTCCATGGACAGAGACCGCATCGATCTACAGACTCCGGAAGGAATCACCCTCGGTCTCACCCTAGCCGGACCCGGCTCCCGCGGGTTGGCCCTCATCGTCGACAGTGTGATCCAGTTAGTGCTCTTCATCGGGCTGGCTCTGGCGTTCAGATTGCTGACCGGATACATCGGAGTTGTTGGCTTCCTGGTCGCGATTCCGGCGATGGTGTTTGTTTACCCCATATTCTATGAAGTGCGAGGTGCCGGCCAGACTCCTGGCAAGCGGCTCATGAAGTTGCGGGTGGTGCGGACAGATGGCGGGCCGGTGAAGGTGGCGGCTTCCTCGATTCGCAACCTCCTTCGTATCGTCGACTTCCTACCAACTCTTTACATAGTTGGGATGTTGTCGATTTTCCTGACTTCCCGCAACCAGCGGCTAGGCGATATGGCAGCCGGCACAGTTGTCGTGCAAGAGAAGAAGCGGTCGCGGTCATCAGCAGAGTCGTCCGCCCCACTCAGTTGGCCGCCGCTCCCCAGTTTCGACCTTGCTTTAGACCTTGGTCGGTTGAACGCCGAGGACGTGGCGCTGGTACGCCGTTTCCTCGTGCGCCGTCTCGAGCTTCCGCCAAAGGCGCGCAACCGTGTGGCAGACGAGCTCGCCCACCGTCTCGAACTCAAGCTGGGGCAGCGGTCGGAGATCGCACCGGAGCGCTTCCTCGAGTGGATAGTCGCTACCAAACACCGCTGAGTCTTGGTCTGGAGCTCGATTCCGGCTGGTGTGGCTCACGGCTGGAAATGAGCCTTAGGCGCCGACGACCTCTGCCACCGGACCGAACACGAACTCGATGCGCCGGTTGATTGTGCGGCCCGCTGGGGTGGCATTCGAAGCTAGCGGTTGGGTTTCTCCGAATCCGACCGCTTTGAGGCGCTCGGCCGAAACACCCCGGGAGACGATTTGGGCGACGGCGGCTTGGGCCCGCGCTTCGCTCAGCGTCTGGTTGAAGGAATTCGACCCGATCGAATCGGTGTGTCCCTCGATCATGATCCCGAGCGAGAGGTCGCGGGTGAGGATGGCAGCGCCGATATCGATGACCTGGCTGAGCTCGGGGGTGAGCTCGGAGCTTCCGAACTCAAACGATGAACCACTCTGCAAAGTCCCAGAGGTGACACCGTTCGCCACCCTGAACTCGTACTCCGGGAACGGTGCTAGCAGCTGGAACACTCCCGGCATCGTGTACACCCAAAATGCGGTGTAAAGACCATCTTCCACCACCAGCTCGTCGTCAACCCCTTGCTCCCCGTATGCCGCCTGAGCTCCACCCACGATGATCCGGCGTACTTCCTCGTTGGGGATGGTTCCAAACAGTCGCAGCGCTCCTCCCGACCGCTGCGCGTTGAAATCGGGCGAGGCCAGGTTGGTGATCTCGACATCGGAGACGACATCGCTGAGTCCGAACACTCCGGCCACCGTGGAGCGGAAGAGTTCCAGGAATTCTGGGTTGGGGGCGTGGCCGCTGAGATGGATCTGACTGCCTTCAACCGTGATGGTGCCGTCAGTGATCATCGGCAACAGGCTCAGCCCGGTGGGAGCTGCTGCCAGCCAAGCTGGCGAATCGACATCGGGAGATACCACCAAATCGGACTCTACGAACGGCGCGTATGCGATGTTGGCAGCGGTGAGAAGGCTCTCGGCGGACGCTTGATCCGGTACCACACCCGACAAATGGAACTTGCCAGCTTCCAAAGTGGCAACCAGGCTGGCCTGTGGCGTCGCCGGCACGGTTGTGGAGGGCGGTGGTTGCGAGGTGGCGGGTGGGGTGGTGGTACCGGTGGTGACAAGTGTGGTCGTGACCCCCGGGCCTGCCGCGACGCCAGCCCCGTCTCCTAGGGTTACGTTGCGCACCCCCTCAACATCCTCCAGCAGCGCGACTACTTGCTCTTGCTGAGCCGGGCTGGCGTTCTCGATCGTCACGTCTCTGCCGTCGACGGTTACTTCAACATCCGAGAAACCGGAGGCCTGTAACGCCTCGGTGACCCGGTCCTCGATATCGCTCTCGAAGCGGTTGATTCCCCAGTAGACCCCCCCTCCTACCAAGGTCAGCCACGCCAGCCCGAGTAGTCCCATCCGCTTGGTCAGGAACCTACTGCGTTTGGTTGGGGTTCCAGCTCCAGTCACGTCTCGGAGAGTAGTCGGTCGGCCGGGATCGGGCAGGTGCGGTGCTGAACACGGGATGCGCTCGAAGGGGTTCAGATCAAGGACCCGGTTACCGGATCCGAGGCCGGTGAGTGACTCAGCGGAGAACTCGGGACCGTCATACGCCCTCCCTGGTGAAGAGCCGGCTCCCTGGCGCCAAGGGGGGCTCAGTCGAGCGGCAGCAAGGCCGTTCGCCGTTCTGCTTGGCGCGGTAGAGGGCTTGGTCGGCGGCCTCGATGAGGGCCTCGGGCGAGAATCCGACTTCAAGGTGCTGACACCAATGCTGATGGTCGGTTCGTGGCGGGGACGATCCTCGCCGGGGAGGCGGGCCGACGCCCTTCACAGGAAAATGGTTGCGGCAAGCGGTTGCTCCCAGAACCTGAGCGTGGTCGCACGCAGCACCCACGGTGACTGAGCTCCGCGCAACAAATGGGGGGCGAAAAAGTGCTCCAGCCCCGGGCGGCCTTCCCCGGCCCGAAATAAGACGCCGCCAACGCTTGTGCAGAAGGACCGGCGGGTGGTGGAGGCACATAACGGGTTTCAATGAGCGTGGCGCTAAGGGGAAAGCTCCAGGGCACTTCTCGATTTCCGCTACAAGTCGGGGGGATCGCGGCCGGTCGCGGTTGTCCGAATAGCATGCCGCTCCGTGGGGCAAGGCTCCCACCAGGAAAACTCTGATGCCACAGCCACTCGTGATCGTCGAATCGCCGGCCAAGGCCAGGACCATCTCTTCGTTCCTGGGACCTGGCTATTTGGTGGAATCCAGCATCGGCCACATCCGTGATCTTCCCCGCAACGCGGCCGAGGTGCCGGCCGCGATCAAGGGTGAGAAATGGGCACGACTCGGAGTCGACACCCACAACGACTTCAAGCCCGTCTACGTTGTCCCTGCCGAGAAGAAGGACCAGGTGCGCAAGCTCAAGGGCCTGCTCAAAGGTGCCAGCGAGCTCTACCTGGCGACTGACGAGGACCGAGAAGGGGAGTCAATCGCCTGGCACCTGCTCGAGGTACTCAACCCCAAGGTTCCAGTCAAGCGGATGGTGTTCCATGAGATCACCAAAGCAGCCATCCTCCACGCCGTCACTGACTGGCGAGAGCTGGACCGCCGGTTAGTGGAAGCCCAGGAGGCCCGCCGCATCCTCGACCGGCTCTACGGCTACGAGGTGTCGCCGGTGCTGTGGAAGATGGTGAAGCCCAAGCTCTCGGCCGGGCGGGTGCAGTCGCCGGCGGTGCGGATCATCGTCGATCGAGAACGGGAACGCTTAGAGTTCCGGTCCGCCGGATATTGGGACCTGGTTGCCACCTTCACCACTCGCACCCAGCCAGCGGAGAGCTTCGACGCGACTCTGGTGAGCGTGAACGGAGCCCGAGTGGCGGGAGGCAAGGACTTCGCTTCGACCGGTGAGCTGACTTCCCAAGCGGTGGTGCACATCGACTCCGTTACTGCCGCTCGACTGGCCGCCGACCTCGCCCAGGCTTCCTTCGACGTCCGCTCGCTGGAGACCAAGCCCTACCGGCGCTCGCCTTCCCCTCCCTTCCGCACCTCGACTTTGCAGCAAGAGGCGGCTCGCCGCTATCGGTTCTCCTCTGCCCGCACCATGAGCGCGGCCCAGCGCCTCTACGAGAACGGCTACATCACCTATATGCGCACCGACAGCGTCGCTCTCTCGGAGACTGCCATCGCCACGGCCAGGGCCCAGGTGCAAGAGCTGTACGGGCGGGAGTTCCTACCCGACAAAGCGCGGGTCTACGCATCCAAGGTCAGGAATGCCCAAGAAGCTCACGAAGCCATCCGCCCTGCAGGGGACCGCTTCCGGACCCCCGACCAAGTCCAGAGTGCCCTGCATGCAGACGAGTTCCGGCTCTACGACTTGATCTGGAAACGCACGGTGGCCAGCCAGATGGTGGATGCAGTTGGAGAGAGTCTGGCGGTGCGGGTAGGGACAACTTCGGGCAAAACCGATGCCGAGTTCGCCGCCTCCGGGCTGACCATCACCTTCGCCGGTTTCATGCGAGCCCATGTCGAAGGAAGCGACGATCCAGACGCCGAGCTGGAGCTATCTGAGCGGCGGCTCCCTCCCTTGGCGCAGGCCCAGCCGCTGGATGCCAGCCGTCTGGAGACTGCCGAGCATGCCACCCAACCCCCCCCCAGGTTTACCGAGGCAAGCCTGATCAAGCGTCTGGAAGAGCTCGGGATCGGACGGCCTTCCACCTACGCCTCGATCATGAGCACCATCCAAGACCGCGGTTACGTCTGGAAGAAGGGGACCGCCCTCGTACCCTCGATCACCGCCTTCGCTGCCATCACCCTGCTCGAGCGCCACTTCGCAGAATTGGTCGATTACGAATTCACTGCTCGCCTAGAGGACACGCTCGACGAGATCGCCAACGGGGAAGCGGAAGCCGTCCCCTGGCTGCGGGCTTTCTACTTCGGCAACGGCGATCCTGGCTTACTCCGGCTGGTATCTGAACACTTGGGCGAAATCGATCCGCGGGAAGTGAATGCCATCCCGCTCGGGGTGGACGCCAACGGGGTGCCGATAGAAGCCCGCGCCGGGCGCTACGGGCCGTTCCTCCAGCGAGGCGAGAACACCGTCTCGATTCCGGAGGACCTGCCTCTCGATGAACTTACGGTCGAGCGGGCGCTGGAGTTGCTGGAAGCGCCTTCGCAGGAGCGGAGTTTGGGTATCGATCCCGGCTCCGGGCTCGAGGTGCAGGTAAAGGTCGGCCGCTTCGGACCCTACGTTCAGCTGGGCGAAATGCCCAACGATGGCAAGCCGAAACCCAAGACCGCGTCGCTGCTTGCCTCGATGGCGATCGACACGCTCTCCTTGGAGGAGGCGCTGTCCCTCCTCTCGCTTCCTCGCACGGTTGGCGTCGACCAAGCCGGAGTGCCGATCGAAGCACTGAACGGTCGCTTCGGTCCCTACTTGATACGAGGCAAGGACACCCGCAGCCTCGAGAACGAAGAGCAGATATTTTCAATCGATGTCGCCGAGGCGTTGGCTCTCTTGGCGCAACCCAAGCGGGGCCGGCGGCAGGCAGCCAGCGCGCTGGCGGTGATCGGCAAGGATCCCGAGACCGACAAGTCGATCGAAGTGCGCAAAGGCCGCTTCGGCATTTACGTCACCGATGGCGAGACCAACGCCTCGCTGCGGACTGGCGATGATCCCGCCCGGTTGGGACTGGAGCGGGCGCTGGAGCTACTCGGCGAGCGCCGGGCACGAGTTGCCTCGGGGGTTCCAGCTAGACGCAAGAGCGCGACCGCCAAGAAGAAGAGCGGCAAAGCGAAATCCACTGCCACCAAGTCTGGGAATGGCGGCCGTCGCACAACCCGAACGACCAAGCGCTCCACCAAGCAAGCGGTGGGCGTTAGCAAGCAAGCCGCCAGGCTTAAGCGAGCTGCCAAGCGAGCCGTCAAGCCGACAACCAAGACCAACCCATCCGCCGAGGAAAGCCCAGGGTGACAGTGACACCCCCGGACTCGCTGCCGCCCGGCTCGGCCAGCCCCCTGCGGCTGATCCGGGAAGGGCCTTTCGCCCGGCTGTGGTGGGCATCGCTGCTCTCCAGCACCGGCGACTGGGTGGCTCTGTTTGCCACTCTCGCCCTGGCGGGGCGAATCGCAGGTGGAGTAGAGAGGGGGGGGGAGACGGCGACGCTGGTACCGCTGGTCGCCCGCCTCTTACCTGCTCTTTTCTTCGCCGCCATCTTCGGGGTGCTGGCCGACCGGGTCAATCGCAAGCGCCTGATGGTGATGGGTGATCTCGCCCGCGGTACCTTGGTGCTGGCGCTGGCCTTCGTCGACAGCTTGGTAATGCTGTTCATGGTTTCGGTGGCGCTGGAGTTGTTCAGCATCATGTGGCAACCAGCCAAGGAGGCCACCGTCCCCAACCTGGTGCGGCCGGAGTCGATCGTGACCGCCACCACGCTCGGCCTCACTGCTGCCTACGGCACCTTCCCGCTCGGCGCCGCCATTTTCTTTGGGCTCTCCAAACTGCCTGCGGTCCAGGTGGGAGAGCCAGAGGCGCTTGCCTTTTTCATCGACTCGATCACATTCTTTGGCTCGGCCTTGCTGATCGCAACCATCCCCATCCGCCAACGCCTGCCTGACAAAGTGCGAGAAGGGCGCTTCGATCTGCGGGCACCGCTTCGCGAACTCAAGGCCGGCGTTCGCTTCGTTACTTCGCAGCCGATTGTCCGTCCGGTGGTGTTCGGGATGGCGATTGCGCTGTTTGGCGGAGGCGTGCTGTTCGCCCTCGGCGAGTCATTTGCCCGCCGCACGCTGACGGCAGACGATTCCGGTTTCGCCGCCTTGCTGTTCGGGCTGGGGTTGGGGGCCGCCATCGGAGTGATCTCGGGGGGGACGCTGGCCCGCCGCTTCAGTGTGGAGACGGTGTTCGGGACCTCGCTGCTGACAGCGGGGGGGGGGTTGATTGCGACTTCTCAAGCCGACACGGTGCCGGGGGCGGCGCTATGGATCTTGCTGGTTGGGTTGGGGACCGGTGGCGCTTATGTCACCGGCTTCACCCATCTCCACGGTCGAGTGTCAGACGACTTCCGGGGGAGGACTTTCGCCGCTTTGATTGCGATGTTGCGCACTGGGCTGTTGGCTTCTTTGGCGTTGGCGGGGGCTACCGCTCAGCTGCTGGATGATCGGTTTGGGCCGCCATTTGAGTCGGGGACCCGCAACGTGATCATGGTTGGCGGCATCATCGTTCTGGTTACCGGGCTGTTCACGCTTCGAAACTTGGGCCGGGCGCTTCCCAGAACCATTGCAGAAGAGGCTCGCCGCAGCATGCAAGAAGCAGCAGACGCCTACACCAGTCTGTCCCGGACCGAGCAATCCCCCCCCAAATGAAGGCCGGCCACTACTTGGCGTTCGAGGGCATCGAAGGGGCAGGCAAGTCGAGCGTTGCCGCAGCAGTTGCTGCCCGGCTTACGGCTACCCGGCCGGTGCTCACGGTGCGGGAGCCGGGGGGCACCCCACTTGGCGAGCAGATCCGGCAACTGGTGCTGCATGGAACCGAACTTTCTGGGTGGGCCGAAGCTCTCCTGTTCGCGGCTGCCAGGGCCCAACTCGCCGCCTCGGTCATCCGCCCCGCCCTGGCAGCAGGCAGCTGGGTGGTGAGCGATCGCTCGGTCTATTCCTCGCTCGCCTACCAAGGCATCGCTCGCGGTCTGGGTCTGCCAGCAGTTGAAGCAGTCAACCGGGCGGGGCTGGAGGGGACCTGGCCCGACACGGTGGTGCTGTTGCGGTTGTCATCATTGCCCGAGCTGGCCGAGGGGCTTTCGCGCCAGCAGGTCCCCGACCGGATCGGAGCCGAGGGCCTGACGTTCCAAACCGCAGCCGCGGCCGGCTTCGACTTGCTGGCGACGGCTGAGCCGGAGCGGTTCGTGGTAGTGGAGGCGGGTCGTCCCTTCGACGTTGTTGTGAAGACGGTGCTCGAGCTGTTGGAACGGCGGCTGGGATGAATCCCGGTTTGTTCGACGCGGTGATCGGGCACGAGCGAGTGCTGGCTCTGCTGGCGGAGGAGGCGCGGCGGCCTGCCCACGCCTATTTCTTTGTCGGCCCCGGCGGAGTTGGCAAGGCGCTGGTCGCCCGCCGGCTGGCGGCGGCGCTGCTGTGCCCTGACGGTGACACTGATTGTTGGCGGCGAGTGCTGGACGGGGTTCATCCCGATCTCAACCTGGTGCAACCGCAGGGGCGAGCCAGCCTGACCGTGGAGCAGGCCCGCACCGTGGTAGCCAGGGCGGTGCTGGCGCCAATCGAATCGGCCCGCAAGGTGGTGCTGATCGAAGAAGCTGGATTGATGAACGATGAGGCCGCCAACGCCCTCCTCAAGACTCTGGAGGAGCCCACTCTCACCACGGTTTTCATGCTGGTTGCGGAGTCGGAAGAAGCTCTTCCCGCCACCATCTCGAGTCGGTGTCGGACCATCCGCTTTGGTCGGGTGCCCGAAGAAACGCTGGCTGGCGCGCTGGTCTCCCAATTGGAACTCGATGCCAATCAGGCCGAACAGGTAGCCAGGATCTCGGGCGGGCGTCCGGGGCTGGCGCTCTCGCTGGCCACCCGGGCCGAAGTCGCCGAGTTCCGCAGGACCTGGTTGGGCATTCCCGCTCGGCTGACGCCCAGCCCCGGCCACGCCTTCCGACTGGCAGAAGAAGTGGTGGGCGCCGCCGAGCCGCTGCTCAAGGTAATCCGGGACAGCGAGACCGGTGACGACGCTGCTGTTGAAAGAGCCCAGCGGCGGGCGGCCACGTCTCTCCACATCGGAGGCCTCGAGATCTTGGCTTCTTTTTACCGAGATGCTGCCGCAGCCCAGTTCGGAGCCGGAGTGCGCAACAAGGATGTCGCCGGCCACGCTTTCACGTCACTGGCGCCGGGCGCGGCGTTGGCCAATGCCGATGCCGTGTTGGCGGCGGTGGATCGGTTGCGCCGCCACCAACGACCTGAGCTGGTTTTCGCCAACCTCTTTGCCACCCTGGGTGGAAAGGAGTGAGTCGGCACGGGGCGGGTGTGCCGATCCGACCGGTGCGCGAAAGCCGCTCGAAGGGGGATCAGTCCTCGGACATCGATCGGCGCTGGCCGACTGGTCTGACGGCAGCGGGGAAAGCAAGGCTGCCTGCGGGGACCCACCACTCCATCAGGTCGTAGGCGAGCCGGCCGGCTTGGACCAATGGATCGTCTTCGCTCAGGCGGGCGGCTTCGGCAGGGTCGCAGGCGAAGATAGAAAGCCCACGCAAGGCGACATTGGACTGCTCACCCAGCGGCCCGTTGGCCACGAGCACGCCCTGGCGTCCCAGTTCGGCGCGGTGAGCGAGATGCGCCGTCTGAAGGGCGTCGAGCTCCGTATCCGGTAAAACGGGTGCGTCCGCAGGACGACGCAGCAAGACGACGGTGTACACGTCGAACTCATCCGGGATGTTCGGGTCCCTTGACACGTCCTTAAGCTTCCTTCAACGATGTCCAGCAACCGCGAGCCGGAGCGGGGAGTCGAACCCCGGACCTGCTCATTACGAATGAGCTGCTCTACCAACTGAGCTACCCCGGCCAAGGGTCACGCATGGTAGGCGGCAACTGGGACGTCGAGACTTCGGCTTCCCATCTTCAACCGGTGGGGCTCCACCCAAACGAGAGCCCCAGCCTCAGCCTGGCGGATTCGACCGCAATGAGAATGGTGTCAGCCCGCTGTGCAGCATGGCGACCGGGCCAGCGGAGGAGCAAGACGCTCGGTCCAGATGACCCCCCGCCACCGAGAGCAGCGCGCCGAAGTCGGTGTCAGCCCTGATCAGAGTACGCCCGCTTTCGGACGCCGGGGCGAGCACTTGACCGTCGATTGCTCCCAGCAGATCAAGGTCGGAGATGGACCGCGTCATGGCCGGCCTCGGTCGAGAGAGCCGCGACTCGTTGCTGTATCGACTCGTCAACCAGAAACCTCACGCAGGTTCCAAGCGCGGAAGCGTGCCTTGGTCGACGGCGGCGGCGGCGTAGCGCAGAGCCTCTTCGATGTCGTCTGCTGGGGGTAGTCAGCGAGGATCTGCTCGGTGGTCATGTTTTCCGCCATCATGGCCACAATGCTGGCGACGGGGATGCGAGTGCCTCTGATACATGGCACGCCAGCCATGATCTGGTGGTCGATGGTAATGCCCTGGAACGCCATCCAGCCCGTTTATCGGACCTGCAACCTGGAGACGATCGTCTCAGGAGTCGACCGTCAGGGATGTCCAATCTCGTCGTATGGTGGTTGTGGTCGGTGTGGTCCGGGTGCGTCACCCCTAACATGCAGCGATGGCGCAGCGCGAACTGTTCGAGCGAGATGCCATGTCCTTCGCGCCCCAGTTGTACTCGGCGGCGCTTCGCATGACCCGCAACCGGTCTGATGCCGAGGACCTGACGCAGGAGACGTTCCTCAAGGCATATCGCGCCTATCACACCTTCGAGGAGGGGACCAACCTACGGGCCTGGCTGTACCGGATCCTCACCAACACCTTCATCAACAACTACCGGCGGAACCTCCGCCGCCCCCAACAGACCGAGCTCGACGAGCTGGAGGATCGCTTCCTGCACCGGCGGCTGGTGGAGAGCGGAGGAGGCAAGAGCGCTGAGGACGAGGTGCTGGCCGGCTTCGTAGACGAGGAGGTGCGGGAGGCGCTGGAGGCTCTCCCGGAGGCCTTCCGATTGCCGGTTCTCTTGGCAGACGCCCAGGGCTTCTCCTACAAGGAAATCGCTGAGATTCTCGAGATTCCGATCGGGACGGTGATGTCCCGCCTGCATCGGGGAAGAAAGGCCCTCCAGAAGAGGTTGTGGGAGTTTGCCAGGCAACGCGGCCTGACGGAGCAGCGGCCATGAAATGTGAGCGGGCTTTTCAATACGTCTACAGCTACCTGGATGGGGAGCTCCGCTACACCCAGCGGGTGATGGTCCACCGCCACGTCCGCCGCTGCGAGGGCTGTGGTGTCAGTTTCGACTTCGAACGCCGAGTTTTGGCCCTTTTTAAGCGGGCCGTCTCGGATACTGAGATCCCTCCGGAACTATTTGACCGGCTGCGAGCGTTAGTACGACGCGAGGGCGACGCGGGAGGCATCGGCCCAACGGCCTGACCAGGCCACTGCTGCCACCCGGCTGACCCCCGTGGAAAGTTGAGTGGGTCTCATGGAGACCGTACTTGTCGGGCGCCGGCTCCGGGGCGGCGTTCGAGCTTCGAAGACATACCGACCGGACAGAGTGTGCGCCCAACCCGGATGTGGCACGCAACTGTCGCGATACAACAAGAGAAACCACTGCTACCAGCACGCGCCAACCCGGTACCCGCGTTTGCGGGGCCGGATTGCGATTGGCTGAACCAAACCACTAGCTGACTAGGCCGGGCGGCGAGCGTCCGAGCCAAGCAACCGAAGGGTGCCTGAGCACCCGAACAAGGAGGGTGCAGATGCCCGCCTGGTAGGCTTGTCCTACCGATGCGGCGCTTCTGCACCCTTCTGCTTCTCCTCTTCCTCTTGGCAACTCCAACCCTCGGCTGGGCGCAGGATCAGCCGAATCCTTCAGTTCCCGCTCTCGAGATCCCCAAGACCGAGGTCAAGGAAGAACCGCAGCCGTGGACTCATCGCTTCATCGTGCCCACGCTGTTGGTCGCCGGCGGAGCTCTGGCAGCCGGCCTTGGCGCTCGCAGCCGGCAGTTGAAGAAACGCTACCGCGTGGTGCCATGAGTATCGATTGGCCGCTGGCGGTACGAGTGGCTGGGAAGGTGGCTGGGAACTACCCGTTGGAGGGCACCTACCACGAAGCCCTGCTTCGCAAGCAAGCTCCCGAGTTCGTCGCCAAGGCCGCCGAGCTGGTTGCCGAGGAGACCCGAGTGCTCCCAGTCGGTGCTCCCACGGTTGAGGTGGTTACCCGGGCGGAATGGGTCGAGCGAAACCTGACCGTGTTCTCTCGCCTGCTCGAACCCGCAACCGAACGCCTGGAGGGAAAGGGGAGAGGACCGGGCAGGATCGGACCCAAGCTGGTGGGAGCTGAGTTGGGAGGACTGTTGGGTGTGATCGCCCGCATGGTGCTCGGCCAGTACGAGTTGGTGCTTCCTGCCGGGAACGGCAACGGCGACACCATCTACTTGGTAGGAGCCAATGTGCTCTCGATGGAGCGGCGCTATTCCTTCCGCCCCAGCGAGTTTCGTCTCTGGATCGCGCTTCACGAGTGCGCGCACCGGTTCCAATTCGTCGGGGTGCCGTGGTTGCGGGACCACTTCTTGAGTCTGGTGAGTGAGCTGGTGGCGTCTGCAGTCCCCGAAGCGGGCCAGCTGGCCCGGGTGATGCAGAGAGTTCGCCAGGCCAACCGATCCGGGGAACCCATCATCGGTGAGGCGGGACTGTTCGGGCTGTTTGCCAGTCCCAAACAGAAGGAGCAACTGGATCGAGTCCAAGCCTTGATGGCACTATTGGAAGGCCACGGGCACGTTGTGATGGACCGCATCGGCGAGCGGGTTTTGGTCACCCAGGGCCGGATGTCGCGGGTCCTGCGCCAGCGCCGCAAGGATCCTCGTACTGCCACCTTCTTCCGGTTGGCCGGGCTGGAAATGAAGATGCGGCAATACGAGCTGGGTCAGCAATTCGTGCTGGGAGTGGAGCGGCTGGCCGGATGGGAAGCCCTCGACCGAGTCTGGAGTTCGCCGGATTCGCTCCCCACCCGCTTGGAAATCTCTGACCCGGCCGCGTGGTTGGCAAGGACGGTTTGAGCGCGCTCAGCGAGTCGGTGCTGCGCCGGGCCGGAGAGAGCTTGGGGGGGGGAGCGGTGTTGGTCGGGCTGAGTGGAGGGGCCGACTCGGCAGTGTGTGGGTGGGTAGCCACCCAGCTGGCAGGCCCGGTCCGCGCCATCTTCATCGATCATGGCTGGAGGCATTCGGCCAGTATGCGGCTGGCGGCCGCCGAAGTGGCAGCCGCGGTGGGGGTACCGCTCGCAGTCATCGAAGTCCAGCCGGGGGGGGGCGCATCTCCCGAGGGACAGGCTCGGACTGCCCGCTACCAGGCGTTGTTGGCGGCGGCCAAACCCGATGAGAGGATCCTCACCGGCCACACAGCAGATGACATGGCAGAGACCGTGCTCGCCCATCTACTGCGAGGTGCCGGGGTCCGCGGTCTGGCCGGGATTCCAGAAAAGCGTGGTCAACTGCTGCGACCGCTGTTGGCGGTCCGTCGAGAGGAAACTCGTGCCCTCGCTACCGAGTTGGGTCTGCCCTGGGTGGATGACCCAGCCAATCTCGATCTCTCGCTACGTCGCAACCGGATTCGCAACCAGCTGGTGCCGTACCTAGAGAACGAGTACAACCCAGGTCTGGTGGAAGTGCTGGCTCGCACCGCCCGAGTTTTTTCCCAGGACGATGCCGCGCTCGAGCGCCTGGTCGAGGCGGTTCCGATTCGACGCGATTCAAGCGGCGCAGTCCTGATCCCCGCCACTCTGTTAAGAGCTCTGGAACCGGCGGTACGAGTCCGGGTGATCCGCCGGGGACTCCGGGAAGCCCGGGGACCGCATGCCGGAACTTTCGCCGAGCTGGAGTCGGCTCTCGATGTGATGGAAGGGCGTGCGCGGCGGCGGATGATCGGAGAAGGCCTGCAGGTAGAGCGAGAGGGGCCGTGGCTCGCCTTCTATCGCCAGCCGCTCCCACCATCGTGGACGGCGGTGCTGGCAGTGCCGGACGAGGTCTCGGTAGTCGGACTCCGCATCACGACGTCGGCGGGTCGTGGTCCCTTGCCGATCGGGCGCTGGTTGGTCGGGCTCGATGCCAAGCAACTCGGTTACCAGCTGGTGGTGCGGTCCGGACAGCCAGCCGATCGGATCGCGATCCGAAACGGCTCCAAGCCACTCGGGGAGGTGTTGGCAGAGGCCGGAGTGCCGCCTCGGCGTCGGAGCGGCTGGCCGGTGGTGGAGGCCAAGGCCGGGCTGGCTTGGGTGGTGGGAAGTCGGGTGGCGGAATGGGCGAGGCCCAGGCAAGGGGAATGGATCCGGGCGGCAGCGGTGGCGGAGCCAATCGGGCCGGATCCGGCGAATAGGTCGTAACCTCGGAATACCATATGGGTGTCCATGAATCGAACCTTGCGTAGCTTTGCTATCTACTTCCTGGTTGTGCTGGGAGCGGTGATCGCCATCCAGGCGCTAGTCAGCTCCTCTAATCAACCGCGCCAGCTCTCTTACTCCGAACTGACCCAAGAGATCGAACAAGGCAACGTTGTCGAGGCGCAGCTGGAGGACGACCCCGACATTGTGAGATTCACACTCACGAGCGAGAGTGGGGAGTTTCAGACCAGCTTTCCGAGCGAGTCCGAGGACGAGCTGACTGCTCTGTTGGGAGCTAAGGGCGTCAAGCTCGAGATCAAACACGACACCACCACTCTGCTGGACGTCCTCATCCAGCTGCTGCCGTGGCTGGTGATTTTCGGAATCATGTTCTTCATGATCATGCAAGCCCAGGGTGGTGGCAACCGCGTGATGTCCTTCGGCAAGGCCAAGCCCCGCCAGGTGACCCGCGATCAACCCAAGGTCACCTTCAAGGACGTTGCTGGACTAGATGAGGCGGTTGAAGAGCTGGGAGAGATCCGGGATTTCCTCCAGAATCCTCAGAAGTTCCGCCAGATGGGAGCCAAGATTCCCAAGGGAGTTCTGCTGTATGGCCCGCCCGGAACCGGCAAGACGCTGCTAGCCAGGGCGGTGGCCGGCGAGGCGGGGGTGCCGTTCTTCTCGATCTCAGGCTCTGACTTCGTCGAGATGTTCGTCGGGGTGGGGGCTAGCCGGGTGCGTGATCTGTTCGAGCAGGCCAAGGCCGCCGCCCCTTCGATCGTGTTCATCGACGAGATCGACGCGGTTGGACGCCACCGAGGCGCCGGGTTGGGGGGGGGTCACGACGAACGAGAGCAGACTCTCAACCAGCTGCTGGTGGAGATGGATGGATTTGATCCCCGTCAGGGCGTGATCATCATTGCCGGCACCAACCGGCCCGACATCTTGGATCCGGCCTTGCTTCGACCGGGTCGCTTCGATCGGCAGATCGTTGTGGATCGGCCCGACCTCAAGGGCCGCACTCGCATCCTGGAAGTGCATGCCAAAGGCAAGCCGATCGCGGCTGGGGTCGATCTCGAAGTGTTGGCTCGCCAAACCCCCGGTTTCACCGGGGCCGATCTCGCCAACCTGATCAATGAAGCCGCTCTCCTCACTGCCCGCCACAACAAGGAGGAGATCACGCTGGTGGAACTCGAGGAGTCGATTACTCGGGTGCTGACCGGACCCGAGCGCAAGAGCCGACTGATCTCAGAAGATGAGAAGAAGGTGACCGCCTACCACGAGGGGGGCCACGCCCTGGTGGGTCACGCCCTCCCCAACGCCGATCCCATCCATAAGATCTCGATCATTCCCCGCGGGCGGGCGCTCGGCTTCACGCTGGCGTTGCCGATTGAGGATCGCTACCTGATCCGCCGATCCGAGCTGGTCGACCAACTTGCGATGATGCTGGGAGGCCGCACCGCCGAGGAGCTGGTGTTCTCGGATCCCACCACCGGAGCCTCGGATGACATCGAGAAAGCAACCACGCTGGCTCGCAAGATGGTGATGGAGTACGGGATGAGCGACCGCCTGGGCCCGATGCGCTATGGACAGGCAAACGGAGAGGTCTTCCTCGGTCGTGACTACGCCCGCCACCAGGACTATTCCGACCAGATGGCCGCTAGCATCGACGACGAAGTACGCAGTCTCATTCGCCAGGCGCACCAGGAGGCCAGCGCCATCCTCACTCATTACCGAGGTGTACTGGATAACCTCGCCCAGGAGCTGGTCGAGAAAGAAACCCTTGATGCCGACGAGGTCAGCCAGATCTTCGCCAGTGTCAACAAGTGGGTGCATCCAGAGGGCCAACCCTCCCACCTGCAGGCTTCGCCGGGAGGGCGGGCGGCAGCCACCGCCCAAGAGCTCGGCCGCCCCTGAGCCGGCAATGGCTGGTGCGGGGGGGGGCTATCTCCCTTGAGCGAACCGTTGTGATGGGGATCGTCAACGTTACCCCCGACTCTTTTTCTGATGGGGGCCGTCATCTGGAACCGGGGGCGGCCATCTCGCATGGACTGCGCTTGGCGGAGACCGGGGCCGATCTGGTTGACGTCGGCGGCGAGTCAGCGCGACCCGGTTCGGAGGGAGTGTCTGCCCGCCAAGAGCTGTCGCGCGTAATCCCAGTGGTGGAGGGGTTGGCAGCAGCCGGGGTGTCTGTCTCCATCGACACTTCCAAGCCCGAAGTTGCGGCCGAGGCGATCGCAGCTGGGGCGGTGGTTGTCAACGACATCACAGCCCTGGCCTCGCCGGGGATGGCCGAGGTCTGCGCCGAAGCGGGAGTCGGGGTGGTACTGATGCACATGCAGGGCACGCCTCGCACCATGCAGGTGGCCCCCACCTACCACGATGTGGTGGCAGAGGTGCGGGACTTCCTGATCGAGCGGGCGGCTATGGCGGTGGCGGCCGGCATCCCCAGCACTGCCATCTGCATCGATCCCGGGATCGGTTTCGGCAAGACGCTGGAGCACAACCTCACGCTGCTGGCCCGCCTCTCCGATTTGGTTGAGACCGGCTACCCGGCGCTGATCGGGGCTTCCCGCAAGTCATTGCTGGGATCCTTGCTGGGTGGGACCCCCCCCGCCGATCGGGATGAGGCCACCGACGCCACCACTGCTCTCGCCATCGTGAGCGGAGTGGCGGTGGTGAGAGTGCACGACGCTGCCAGAGCGCGAAGAACCGCCCTCGTGCTCGACGCTATCGTTAGAGCAAACCGCCCAGGTCAGTTACTGAAATGATCGAACCGCGCGACTTCAAATGGGTAATCAAGGATCGACTTGCCGTATCGTGCCGCATCGGCGGCAGCGGCATCCAACATCGGCGGGTTCGTCGCGACGAGGAGCTGGCCTGGTTGCGGGAACAGGGCATCACCGCCATCCTCTCCTTGCTGGGAAGCTCTCACAACCTGGATGCCTACCGGGCGGCCGGGTTCCAAGCTTTCCACCTTCCGGTTTCGCCGCTCCCGACTCCCGAGGAGGCGGCTGCGTTCTTCGAGGTGGTGCGGGACGTGCTCAAAGACCGTAGTGCCCGCATCCTCATCCATCGTGAGTTTGTCGACGAGGGGATCGGAGGGTTGCTGGCCAGTTACCTGGTGCGGGCTGGCTACCTGGTCGACCCAGTAGTGGTGGCAGACACGGTGCAAAGGATTGTTGGCCGGCCGCTGAGTCCCGAAGCCCGGCGTATGATCCCGGTGGGATGACCAGTGCCAAAGCTGCCATCGGGCTGGGCTCCAACCTTGGCGACCGGCTCGGTTACCTGCAGGGAGCCATCCGCCAGCTGGTCCAACTGGGCGAGGTGTCAGCTGTGTCTTCGCTCTACGAAACGGCTCCGCTAGGCGGAGTTCCCCAGGGTCCCTATCTGAACGCGGTGGTGGTAGTGGAGACCACTACCCCCCCCCGGGAACTTCTTTCCGCCCTGTTGAAGATCGAAGCCGGCGCCGGACGGTTGCGAGGCGAGAGGTGGGGAGCCCGCACTCTCGACCTCGACCTGCTGCTGTACGGCTCGGAACAGATCCATGAGGCCGATATCCAGGTTCCCCACCCCCGCCTGATGCAGCGGCGGTTTGCGTTGGAGCCTTTGTTGGAGGTGTGGCCGGAACCGCCGCTGGTGGGGGCCGAGCAACTTGATTCCCAGCTGGCTGCACTCGCCAACCAGGAGCTGGCGGTGAGTTCGAAAGGCCGCGTCTGGGCCAGACTTCATCCGCTCGGCCAGCACCGTTAGCCTTTCTCGAAATGAGAATCGTGATCGTCGGACCCGGCCGGGCCGGGACTGCCCTCGGCCTTGCGGTTTGGAGGAGCGGGCATTCGGTGGTGGGGGTGAGCGGACGCGACCCCCGAGCCACCGCCCGCGCCGCCACCCTGCTGGGGGCCGATGCGATTGCATGGGAAGCACCGCTACCGGGCGCGGACTTGCTGGTGATCGGGGTTCGGGATGACGCCATCCGCCAGGTGGCAGCCGCGATCCGTTCCCGCATCGGGACAGTGCGGGGAGCGGTCCATCTGTCTGGGTTGACGTCGCTGGCTGCCCTGGATTCACTTGCCGCCGGCGGTATCCCGGTGGGGTCGTTTCATCCCTTGCAAAGCTTCCCAGACGCCGAGACAGGAGCCGGCCAGTTGGCTGGCTCGTGGATCGCCATCACCACCCAAGACCCCACTTTGCAACTATTGCTGGGGGAACTAGCGGGTTCGGTTGGCGCCCATCCTTTCCAGCTGGCCGATGCCCACAAGCCGCTCTATCACGCCGGTGCGGCCGCCGCTTCCAACTTCGTGGTTGCGGTCCTGGCTCTGGCCGAGGACCTGTTGGCTGCCGCCGGGGTTCCTGGCAAAGCCGCCGCCCCGTTGGTGCGAGCAGTGGTCGACAACTGTCTGCAGATGGGTGCCCGGGCGTCGCTGACAGGACCCATCGCCCGCGGAGATGTGGGGACGGTGCAAGCCCAACTCGACGCAGTCACCGCTCACCTGCCGCAACGGCGTGAGGATTTTCTCGCCTTTGCCAACGCGGTTGCTCGCCTGGCCAACCGCAGCCAGGAGTTCGCCGAGGTACTGCGATGAGAGTGGTGAGTCGTTTCGAGGAGCTGGCGACCGAGGGCCGAGAGGTCGGCCTGGTTCCCACCATGGGCTATCTGCACGAAGGCCACCTCTCCCTGATCGAGCGAGCCGCCGAGTGCGAGGCGGTGGTGGTGAGCATCTTCGTCAACCCGCTTCAGTTCGGTCCCGGCGAGGACCTCGGCGACTACCCACGCGATTTCGAGCGCGATCTCGAACTAGCCGAGCAGGCCGGGGCGGATGTGATCTTTGCCCCCTCGGCGGAGGAGATGTACCCCGAGCCTTTGCTGACCCGGGTTTCCATCCCGGACCTCAGCCATCAGATGGAGGGTCGGATGCGGCCAGGACATTTCGATGGGGTGGCAACCGTGGTAACCAAGCTGTTGGCCGGGATCCGCCCCCGGCGGGCCTACTTCGGAAGGAAGGACGCCCAGCAGTTGGCGGTGGTGGGGCGCCTGGTCAAGGACCTGTCGTTCCCGGTCACCATCGTTGGTTGCCCGATCGTTCGCGACCAGGATGGACTGGCGCTCTCCAGCCGCAACCGAAGACTTGGAGGGAAAGAGCGAGCGGCCGCTGCTGTGATCTTCAAAGCCTTGCAGGCGGCTGGGAAGGCAGTGATCGGCGGTGAGCGGGAGGCCGGGGTACTCTGCCAGCTGGTGAGCGATTCCCTCGGCGCCGCGCCGCTCCTCAAGCCAGACTACGTGGAACTGGTTGACGCCACCAGCCTGCAACCACTGGTCGAGTTGGATCGTCCGAGTTTCCTGGCGGTGGCCGTCAACGCGGGAGGTGTGCGCTTGCTCGACAACATTCATTTCTTTGTTGAGGGTGAAATGATTGACCTCGGCCGGGTGCTGTCGCGGCCCTCAATCTTGGGAGCCGCGTGATGTTGTTGTCGGTCGACGTCGGCAACACCGAGACCACCATCGGGATCTG
>Ga0114938_1000429_pt1 | contig 31871 bp, 40 predicted proteins | sample AshMeaBigSpring_FD_88675 | JGI IMG/M metagenome (GOLD analysis project Ga0114938, IMG submission 88675) | Groundwater microbial communities from Big Spring, Nevada to study Microbial Dark Matter (Phase II) - Ash Meadows Big Spring | ecosystem: Environmental > Aquatic > Deep subsurface >... | reverse complement strand
TTTTGCACCATTAAATAGTTTACATAAGCAATTTGTTCGTCTTTTAAAATCGAAAACACATCTACATTGGTTAAATGTTTGCTTACTATTACGCTTTTAGCTTGGTAATTTTCGAGATGTTCTATTTTTTTACGCATCATTTCTGCCTTTTCAAATTCCATTGAGGCAGCATGAGCTTGCATAGCTGCTTTGTATTTTTGAATAACAGAACCCAAATTTCCTTTCAATAAATCTCTCATTTGTTGAATACCATCGTTGTAATCTTGTAAGGTTTGTAGCCCTTCACATGGTCCTTTACAATTTCCTAAGTGATATTCTAAACAAACTTTAAACTTGCCTTTTTGAATATTAGCTTCTGTTAAGGGCAGTTTACAAGTACGTAAAGGAATGTATTGTTTAATAAAAGTAATTAGCTCTCTTACCTTTCCTGTTGAAGTAAATGGCCCCAAATATTCTGAACCATCATTGTATTTTGAACGTGTGAGAAAAATACGAGGAAATGTTTCTTTTTTAATAACGATATAAGGATATGTTTTATCGTCTTTTAGATTGATATTAAACTTGGGCTGATAGGTTTTTATCAATGCATTTTCAAGTAAAAAAGCATCTTGTTCGCTATCTACAATGGTAAATTCTATGGTAGCAATTCGTTGTACCAATTCATGCGTTTTATAACTTGTAAACGCTTTTGAAAAATAAGAGCCTACCCGTTTTCTTAGGCTTTTTGCTTTGCCAACATATAAAAGTGTATGCGATTCGTCGTAATATTTATAAATACCTGGTTCATGAGGTATTGTATGTGCAATTTGCTGAAATTGTTCTTGTGTCATTTGTAATCTGGCAAAATGGGTTAATACTTTATTCGTTCCAGTTTACATAACGTTGGTTGGTGTACTTTGTTCCTTGTTTTGTAAGAATGGTTGTGGTAATTAAAAAACTTTTACCAGCCTTCCAACTGTATTGTTTGATAATGCTAGAATCTGCATTGTCTTGAATAGATTTTACAAAAATTCGTTTCACTGTATTTTTTTCATTATCTAACAATACATCGATGCTTTTAATGGGTAAATCGGCTCTGTTGGTACTGTAATTTAATGTTACACTTTTTGTAGTTAAATCGTTAAAAGCGTTTTCTACATAAGCACTTCTGATGTTTGTAGAACGAATATCTATTTGGGCAAATTCATTTGCTATAGCGGCAAAATCTTTATTGCCAATAACAGTAGAATCTTTTTGTTGATTGTTATTTGTAAAAATGGAATAAATAAAATAGGGTGTTGTTTGAACTTGTTGAATTTCGTTTTTAAAAAAAGTATGTACATCAAAAAAAGTAGTAGTATCTACCGTATTTTGTTGTGGCTGTTGTTGGTTTACATTGCTACATGCAACAACAAAGGGCATAACGAATAAAAGCAGTACAGACAATAATTTCATGTTGCAAAACTATCTAATCAATACGTATAAAAATCAAGTAATTGTTTAGAATGGTTGAACAATACCAATTCTTACGCCATAATCCCATCTAAATTCTTTAATCGGATATAAATCGCTGTAGGTAGGTAAATGTTGGTAGCGAATTTGTGGACCAATATAAATTTTCTTGCGTTTAAATTGGTAACTAATATTTACATCTACACTAGAATTAATATTTAACTGTCTAAAAAACGGTTCAGCATCGGCATAATATTTATAATCGGTAGAAATAATGTAGGCATTTTTATTCAACGTAAGTGTTGGCTGAATAGAAAAGCCGGTATTAATACCAAAACGTTTTCCTTGCAACAATTTTAATTCTATGCCAACAGGAATCGACAATTGATATAGCTTGTTATCTAGCATCGTTTCAATATTTCCTGCATTATTTCCATATCTTGTATATACAGATAAAGAATCGAGGCGATTGTTTTGAATAATAGCAAACGTTGCCACACCTGACGATTTAAATGCGTCGATATAATATTGCCTGATATTGAATTGTAACCCTGCTTTTATATTAATTATTGGAGAGGCTTCATAAATAAATCCTACACCAATTTCAGTTCCCAAAGCTGGTTTATGACGCACTAAATTGTTTACAGAATTGGTAATATTGGGTGCTAATGGTGCATTAGGATTGGTTGGAATAAAATTGTTCCTTTCTTTATCGTCTTCTAATTTTCTATAGCTAACTGATGGTGTTGCATATATTTCGTAACTCCATTTTTTGGTAGACGATAGTTTTTTTCGAAGCAATGCTATTTTGCTATTGTTATTTTTCGAGAGTTCTTTCGATTGTAACCGAATATTATTTACCATTTGATCGGTTTCATGTACAAAAAGTGTGTCTAATTTAGGAACCGCATTTTCTTCTATAAAATAAGTTGAATTTGATGCTTGTTCTTGCATATTGCGTTGCAAATTTTGCGTTTGCTGCAACAACAATTCGCTGTATAAGTTAATTTTTTCAGAAGTTTGAGTTGTATTTTGTTTGTCTGTTGAAGTATTGGTTACAACTGCAATTTCATCTTCTTGTGTTGTTTTTGTATCTGCTGATATTACTGCACTATTAGCAATCTTTTGTTGATGTATGTCTGCCAATGTTTTAGCAGTAATATTGGCAATAGCTGTTCTTTTTTCTAAATTATCATTGGTATGTTCTTGAATAGATTGCTGATGCTGTTGTATTTGCAGTTTGTATAAGCTATCTTGAAATTGTAGTTTGGCTAAAATATTTTCTGCAGGATAATTTAAAAGAGTAGTAATTGTTAGTGCACCCACAATTAAAAAAGCAATAATAGAAAGTGCAGGCCAAGATTTTTTGGGTTGAATTTCTTTAGCAATTTTATCCCAAACAGCATCCGAGGGGTATAACTTATGGTTGTTTACCTCATCTTGCAAAAACTGTTCAAATTCTGGTATGTCAAATTCTTCTTTCATTGCATAAATAAATCAACACTACTTTTTAACGATAGCCAATTGATTGAATTTTTTTGAGGGCTGATCAATAATTTTCTTTTGAATCAAAATATTTTCTAACATCACTTTTGCTCTTGTATATTGGCTTCTGCTTGTGCTTTCTCCAATATCTAATAATTCTCCAACTTCTTTATGGCTATACCCTTCTATAGCATATAAATTTAAAACGGTTCTGTAACCAATAGGTAATAAACGAATACAATCTATTACCTGTTTTGCTTGCATAATAGAGGCAATAGATTCTTCTTTCACCTGCAAATAGAAAGCGTTTTCAATATCAACATGATCGCTGAATTTTTTGTTTCGCTTTAAAAAGTTGATACAAGTATGTACAATAATTCTACGAATCCAACCTTCAAAAGCTCCTTTGTTTTGAAAAGTATGTATTTGAGAAAATACTTTTACCAACCCTTCTTGCAACATGTCTTCAGCATCTTCTCTGTTTTGTGCAAATCGATAGCATACACTCAACATTTTAGAGCTAAATTGATTGTACAATTCTCTTTGTGCAAGTGGATCTTTTTGCAAACAGCCTTTTATTATGGATTCTTCTGTCATGCAGGGGTAAAGTTTATCCCTCTAAAATAGACAAAAATTAGTTTCAGTTGCTGCTTTTACGATAAAAGAATACAAATTGTTTCACCAAAATGAATACAACAATAACAAGTACAACTAACTGTCTTCTTTAGAAATATAGGTTATTTATTAAAATTTACTGTTTATGAAAGCTAAATAGCCATTTTGTGGTTGTTGTTTTGAAAAATGCCACTGAAATGTTGGTTGTTCTTTTGTTCCTTCTAATTGATAGCCCATTGCATTAATGCTTACACCAATTACTTTTTTATTGGCATCTCTTTTAAAAACAGCCTTCCCTTGAAAAGCAACAATATTATATACATCTTCGGCTTCTTTTTCCAAAACAGAACTACCAACAGAAGCGTTCATCATTAAACTTCCATTTTCGTACACTACTGTTACTTCTGCAATTACACTTCCATCAGGAAATTTATATTTTCCTGCTAATTGTGCGGCTGTAGAATCTTGGGCTTGAATAGCCGTTGTAAACAAAATAAATGCTGCTAAGAAACAAATGTATTTCATCATACAAAATAGAATTTCTGTTAAAGAATTTGATTATTCGTGAAAATAACAAAATAATTGGCATCATTTTTACCAATTGTTCAACATGCATAAAATTATTTATTTCTTCATATTATTATCGCTGCTGAGTGCATGTAGCCGTAAAACAGTACCTACCAAAGAGGGGAAAAAAATAGCTACGCCACCCAAAATGATTACCACAAAAGACACTGCCACAACTGTTTTACCCAACAAACCAACTTCAACCACATTCAATGCTGTTGCCATAATTGTGATAGATGCTAACGGAAAAATAGTAACACCTGCCGATAAATTACCTGCAAATGCTCAAGTACATGCTGATTATACTACCATTGCAAGGGCATTTACACCAGAGCAAAAAGCCAATTTAAATTTTAGATATAAAATGATTCCACCAAAGGTTATTTATGTATCAGACATTTATACCCAAAAAAGTGCTAAAGGCATTTATTGCGTTTATAAAAAAAGATTTTGGTATTGGAAAAAACAAGATGGTTTGTTTTATTTAGATGAAGTGTATTACAAATGATTTTTTACCCACCTAAAATTCACTTACACTTATAGCTGCTATTTCTTAAGTGGTCGCTAGCTTACCTTAACCGGTAGCAACTATTTCTTAAGTGGTCGCTGGCTTATCTTAACTGGTAGCAGATTTTTCTTGAATGGTCGCTGAATTACATTAACCGGTAGTAGCTTTTTCTTGGGTGGTCGCTGAATTACCTTAACCAGTAGTAACTATTTCTTAGGTGGTCGCTGGCTTATCTTAACCAGTAGTAGCATTTTTTTAACAATGATTAAAATTGAATACTTCGGTATCTTATTTCAACACAGCTTCTGCATTTATCACAACCCTTCATACAATATTGCAGTGCCTTGACCAACACCTACACACATTGTTGCTAAACCATATTTCGATTTTCTACGTTTCATTTCATGTACCAATGTTGTAGAAATTCTTGTTCCACTACAGCCTAATGGATGCCCAATTGCTATACTTCCTCCATTTACATTAATAGTGTCATTATTTAGTTCTAAATCTTTAATACAAGCCAATGCTTGTGCAGCAAATGCTTCATTTAATTCTATTAAAGAAATATCTTGAGCCGAAATATTTGTTCTTTTCAATACTTTTTCCGTTGCAGCTACAGGACCAATTCCCATAATAGAAGGGTCTACACCTGCTACAGCCATACTTACTACTCTTGCTATAGGCTGTAGATTGAATAATTTTACAGCCTCTTCACTTGCTAGTAAAATGGCAGCAGCACCATCATTAATACCACTACTATTTCCTGCGGTAACTGTTCCATCTTTTATAAATGCAGGTTTAAGAGCGGCTAGTTTTTCAAGCGATGTTTCTCTTGGGTGTTCATCTTTATCAAACAAAGAAGGTTCTTTATTTTCAGAAATTTCTACAGCAACCATTTCATCTTTCCATTTGCCTGTACGCAATGCTGCTGCATATTTTTGTTGCGATTCTACGGCAAAAATATCTTGTGCTTCTCTAGAAATACTCCATTGTTTCGCTACATTTTCTGCGGTTTCACCCATACTATAAGGATGATATTGAGCAGCTAATTTTTTATTGGTAAATCGCCAACCAATGGTAGAGTCGTAAGTTTCTATTTTTCTAGAAAAAACACCTTCACTTTTTGCGGTTACAAAAGGGGCTCTTGTCATACTTTCTACACCACCAGCAATATATAGTAATCCTTCCTTACACATAATTGCTCTTGCAGCATCCATAATGGCTTGCATTCCACTTCCACACAATCTATTTACTGTATTTCCTGCCACAGTAACGGGTAATCCAGCCAATAAAGCAGCCATTCTTGCCACATTTCTATTGTCTTCTCCTGCTTGGTTGGCTGCACCAGCAATTACATCTTCCAAAACCGTCCAATCGATAGATTGATTTCTTTCTACTAATTTTTTTATCACAAGTGCCAATAAATCGTCTGGTCTTATGGTACTTAATTTTCCTCCATATCTAGCAATAGGTGTTCTTACGGCATCAATTATATAGGCAGATTGCATATTGTACAGTTTCATTTTCTTAAAATGGCAAACAAATATCTTCCATCAAAAATAAAGATATAATCTCTCCCATTGCTGTAATACCTTTGCCCAATGGCAACACAAAAAAACATTCGTCATTTATCGTTAGATGAATTGACCAATTATTTCGAAAGTATTGGAGAAAAAAAATTTAGAGTAAAGCAGGTACATGAATGGTTATGGCAAAAACATGCCCATAGTTTTGCCGACATGACCAACTTGAGTAAAGACTTAAGAACCAAGTTAGAAGCCGAATTTACACTACCTGCATTGATGGTAGAAACCAGTCAATATAGTGAAGATGGCACCGTAAAAAGTAGATTTAAAACGGTTGACAATCATTTAATTGAAGGCGTATTAATACCTACAAAAGATAGAAAAACAGCTTGTGTTTCGTCTCAAATTGGCTGTAGTTTAAGTTGTAAATTTTGTGCTACAGGTTATATGGAAAAAAGAAGAAACCTTACCTACGATGAAATTTATGACCAAGTTGTTTTAATAAATGAGCAAAGTGAAAAAGTGCATCAAAGCAAGCTTACCAATATTGTTTTTATGGGAATGGGAGAACCTTTGCTGAACTATAAAAATGTATTAAAAGCCATAGAACGCATTACCGCTGAAGACGGATTATTTATGAGTCCAAAACGTATAACTGTATCTACAGCAGGTGTTGCAAAGCAAATTAAACATTTGGGCGATGATAAAGTACGTTTTAAACTAGCCTTATCGTTACATGCTGCAAACGATAAAAAGCGTAACGAGATAATGCCGATAAACGAAAGCAACAACATTGAAGCATTAATTGAAGCCCTGAACTATTTTTATAAACAAACAGGTAATGAAATTACGTTTGAATATATTTTGTTTAAAGGCTTTAACGATACCCAAAAGGATGCGGAAGAATTGATAAAAATTTATCGTCAAGTACCAGCAGATTTGGTAAATATTATTGAATACAACACCATTGATGCTTTTAAATTTTACAAACCAGAGGAAGAAGTTGTAAACGAGTTTATGAATTATTTAGATAAAAATAGAGTAAATGCAAGACTACGTAGAAGTAGAGGAAAAGATATTGATGCCGCTTGTGGGCAACTTGCTAATAAAGGATAATCTTAAATAAAACAGTAAATAGTTAATCTAGTAAAGCAGCTAATTGTAACAACTCTTGTTGTTGCAATTCTTCTGCTTGATGGTAATAGCACTTGCTTAATTCTTCTAATAAAATTTGAATAGTACGTTTGTGATTTAATGGCTTGTAATAACTAGGGTGTGGTGCAACATCTATTCGTTTAAAATAGCCTTCAATATCTGCATGTGAATAGGCATTTCCACTAGATGCATCTACAAAAAAGTGAATTTTATTTTGTGGATGACCAATATATGTATCAGGATTATAATCGGAATGATAAAATGCAATAATGAATTGTTTGGGTATACTGATAATTTTAGCGTGAATATCTAGCAGCTCACACATTACTTGGTAAATAATGCCGTTTGTTAAAGCATTTCCTTTTTTATTGGCTAAAACTGTGTGAATTAAAAACTCTTCTTTTTTATCGTAGGTAACTTCTGCACCTTTTAAATTATAATAGTTGTATAAAATGCTGCTTAAAACGTTGGCTTGCTCTAATGGAGTTAAAAAGCTATTCAACTCTAGCCAAACATTGCGTCTTATTTTTTCAATATCTTGTAATACAGGTGTTGTTAACAAATCTGGTTGCTGAAATTTAGCCACCAATAAAGCACCAAATAATAAATCGTTGTAAGGGCTATTTTTCCATTCTGTAAAATCGTTCACTAAATCGGTAAAGTGCAGCTTGTGTATCAATTTTTCGATACGTTCTTGCACTTCTTCACTCATGGTATTTTCCCAAAGATTTTCCAAATTGGGAATAATTGCTTTGCCAAAATCTACAATTCTATTAGAAACCGTAGAAAATACTTCTTGATCAGGATCATCGATCAGTGTAAAAAGTGCATTAATTTCTTTGGTCTGTTGCATAGCATTGTAAAATTGAAGCAGGTGATTCCGAAAAACAAAATCAATAAACACAGGTACAATACTTCAACGTTCAAACTAAATCAAAAATTATATAACAATGTGCTTTTATTTATTCTACTGGTGTGGAAATGTACAATAGGGTATTGATTTTGTAAACAAATAATGGATTGTTAACTGTTTTTTTAAAATTATTCTATTCTATTAATACAATAAAACAAAGCCATAACGTAAGCAGATTGTCATTTTTAAAAATTAACATCCACACTAATTGTATTTGTCCTTATTTTGTGCTTTATTATTGATTAACAAGTATTTATGTCATCAACTTCTTCTCTAACGCCAAAGTTTGCTACGCCATCACACTCATCTTTACACAACGAATTAAAAAAACGAGTTCAGCAATATTTTGATGAAAAAGGCATTTTAGCTACCGGCAATCGTAACTTATTTATCAAAGCACTGAGCATGATTGTGGCTTTGGTGTTGGTATATATTCATTTAATTTTTTTTACACCTGTTTGGTATCTTGCCATTTTTGAATGTGTATTGATGGGTGGTTTAGTTGCTGGAATTGGTTTTAACGTAATGCATGATGGCAGCCATGGTAGCTTTAGCAATAAAAAATTATTGAATAAAATTGCTGCTACTTCTATCAACTTATTAGGTGCAGATCATTTTATGTGGAATATGAAACACAATATGATACATCACTCATACACCAATGTAGCTGGCGTTGATGATGATATTGGAATAGGTGTTTTTATGAGAATGGCACCTACACAAAAAAGATTGAAAATGCATAAGTTTCAACACTTTTACTTTTGGTTTTTGTATATGTTGTTATACATGTTTTGGATGTTTTTTACCGATTACAAAAAATATTTTACCCAAAAGATTGGTAGTATTCGTTTAAAGAAAATGAGTATTAAAAACCATTTAACCTTTTGGAGCGTAAAAGTGTATCATACGGCAGCATTTATTGTAATACCAATTATGATGCTTGGTTGGCTAAATTGGTTGGTTGGCTTTTTAGTAATGAGTATGGTAGCAGGATTTACTTTAAGTATTGTTTTTCAGTTGGCACATACTGTTGAACATACTGCTTTTCCACTTGCAGATGAAACAAGCAATAAACTTCCAGACGAATTTGCAGCACATCAAATAAAAACGACAGCCAATTTTGCTACAAAAAATAAACTAATCAGTTGGTTGGTTGGTGGATTAAATTTTCAAATAGAACATCATTTGTTCCCAAAAATTTCTCATGTACATTACCCTGCAATTAGTGAAATTGTTAAGAATGTTTGTAGAGATTATCAGTTACAATATATTGAATATCCAACTATGCGTAAGGCAGTTTGGGCACATGTTCGTTTTTTAAGAGATTTAGGAAACAACGATTAATAGTAAGCCATTTTGTGTTGTTGACTAAATAAAAAAGCCTTGAACTGACTACATTTCAAGGCTTTTTGTTGCAATTGATTTAGCGGATATAAAACCAGTAGTCCAAGCATTTTGAAAGTTAAATCCACCGGTAATACCGTCGATATTCAAAATTTCACCTGCAAAAAACAAATCTTGTTGCTTTTTACTTTCCATTGTATTAACATCAATTTCCTGCACATCAATGCCACCTGCAGTTACAAATTCTTCTTTGAAAGTTGTTTTACCAGAAACAGAACAAGAATAAGCAGTAAGCATGGTTATTAACTTGTTTTGTTGTTGGTTTGTAATATCTGACCAATTAAGTTGTTCAGGAATCCCAATTAAGTGCACTAAATATTGCCAAAATCGTTGAGGCAAGCCAAAAGGATTTTTTCCATGTATTTTTTGTGATTTCCATTCCATGCGTATACCTGTCCACTGTTCTCTTAGCAATTGTTCGCTTACATCGCCCAACCAATTAATTAGAATGGTAAATTGGTACGCTTTTTCTGCCAATTCTCTAGCTGCTAAAGCAGATAATCGAAGTACAGCCGGCCCACTAAAACCCCAATGTGTAATTAAAAAAGGCCCAGACGACAGTAATTTAGAACCTACAATTTTTACCTGAACATTAGAGAAACTAATTCCCATTAACTGTGTAATAGTATTATTAGGAACATTGAAAGTAAACAATGAAGGTACAGGAGCTATGATGGTATGATTAGAAAACTGCAACCAATTGAATTGTTCAAGTTTCGGAAAACCACCACTAGCAACACATAAAAAATCGGCTTCTAGCGTGTTATCTTTATTAATGAGTTGCCATTTATTATTTAACCTTTGTATTGTTTCAACGTTGTAATTCGTTACAACATTCACTTTGTATTTATCAGCCTCACTTAACAAGCAATTAATGATTGTTTGAGAACTATCGGTAGTTGGAAACATGCGACCATCGGCCTCCGTTTTTAATTCAACACCCCTTTCGTTAAACCAATCTATTGTATGCTGTGTGTTAAACCAATGAAAAGCTTTTTTTAAAAACCGCTCACCTCTTGGATATTTCTTAACTAAATCTACAATATCAAAACATGCATGTGTAACATTACATCTTCCACCGCCACTAATTTTAACCTTACTTAATAGTTTGCTACTTTTTTCAACGATAGTAACTTTTAAATATGGATTTAACCTTGCTGCGTTTACAGCACAAAAAAAACCTGCTGCACCTCCACCCACAACAACTAAATGAGGCTTTTGTAATTGTTTGGATGCATTTATTGCATGCATATAAATGGATGTATTTTTAAAAGGTAATTACTTTTGATGGCGTTAAGTGAACATTGGCTTTTTCAGCCGCTTCAATAACACTGTAATCAGAAAGAATAAGTGCTTTTCCTTTTTTCACACAAACATCATGTTCAAAATGTACAGAAGGCTTTCCATCTTTTGTTTTAACAGTCCATCCATCTTCATCTGTAAAAACATCTTTCACACCCATATTTATCATAGGTTCTATTGCCAATACAAGATTTTCTTTCAACTTCATACCACTCCCTCTTGTACCATAGTTGGGTACTTGTGGATCTTCATGTAAACTTCTACCTAAGCCATGACCAACCAATTCTCTCACAACACCGTACTTGTGCTTCTTTTCTGTATGTTCTTGAATGGCAAAAGCAATGTCACCAATTCTATTGTTTACAATTGCTTTTTCAATACCCTTATATAAACTTTCTTTGGTAACATTTACTAATTGTTGAACGGCATCATCTACTTCACCAACCATAAATGTATAAGCATGATCCCCATGCCATCCTTTTAAAATTACACCAAGATCTATGCTCACAATATCACCATCTTTAATAGGTGTTTTATTCGGAAAACCATGTACCACAACATCGTTTACGCTTGCACAAATATTAAATGGATAGCTACTTTTATAATTGTAAAAAGATGGAACTGCTTGATGATCTTTTACAAATGTTTCACACAATTTGTCTATTTCTAAAGTTGTAATGCCTGGTTTTATCATAGCTGCAACTTCAGCTAAAGTTTTACTAACCAATTGTGCTGCATGTTGCATTAAAGCAACCTCAGCATCTGTTTTATAAAAAACCATATTTCTAAAATGACTCATAATTAATAATGTAATAATTAAAACTAAAGATCGATTACATACAAATAAAAAACCTGTTAGAATTACCCAACAGGTTTATATGTATAATTTGAAAAAACAAATTAAATAGCCGAAGTGCTAACGGTATTTTGACGTCCTTGTACTCTACCACTACTCATTAATCCATCGTATTGACGCATTAATAAATAAGTTTCAATTTGTTGTAAAGTATCTAACACAACACCAACCATAATTAATAAACTTGTTCCACCAAAGAAAGTACTAAATCCTTGAGTAACTCCTAAACGTTGAGCAAAACCAGGCATAATACCTACCAATGCTAAAAATATAGCACCAGGTAAAGTAATTTTATCCATAATAGCTCCAATATAATCAGCTGTAGGCTGTCCAGGTTTTACACCAGGAACAAAACCATTGTTTCTTTTTAAATCTTCTGCAATTTGCTTTGGATTAAAAATTAAAGCTGTGTATAAGAAAGTAAATCCAATCACCATTACTGAATAAATAACCATGTACCAAAAATTGCTGTGATCGCTAAATATTTGTACAAAGCCTTTTGTTGATTCAAGATTAGTAAATGATACTAAAGTTGGTAAAAACATAATTGCTTGTGCAAAGATGATAGGCATAACACCTGCACTATTTACTTTAACAGGTAAAAATTGCCTTGCTCCACCAAATTGTCTATTACCAATTATTTGTTTAGCATAGTTTACAGGTATTTTTCTAACACCTTGAACTAAGATAATTAATCCCATGATAATAAAAACAAGGATAGCAATTTCAAGTAAAAACTCTAACAAACCACCACCTGCTTTTTCACCTTTGGCTGAAAATTCTTGGATAATTGATTGTGGTAAACGAGCCAAAATACCAACCATAATTATAATAGAAGTACCATTACCCAAACCTTTATCTTGAATTTTTTCTCCCAACCACATTACAAACAAAGTTCCAGCAGTTAATGTAATGATAGTTGAAAACGTGAAGAAAGGAGCATAAGAAGGAATTAATGCTTCTGCATAATTAGGACTTTTCAAGTAGGCTACATAAGCACCAGCTTGAAACATCGTTACAATAATTGTAAGATATCGAGTCCATTGATTGATTTTTTTTCTACCACTATCTCCTTCTTTTTGAATTTTTTGCAATTGAGGAACGAGTATGCTCATTAATTGCATGAAAATAGAAGCAGAAATGTAAGGCATAATACCTAATGCTAAAATAGATGCTTGTGAGAAAGCTCCACCTGCAAAAGTATCAAACAACCCTAGTAAACCATTGTTAGAGGAAGCCTTTGCAACATCTAACAAATTAGGATTAATACCGGGTAAAACAATATGTGTACCTAAACGGTAAGTAAATACAAATGCAAGGGTTACGATTATTTTGCTACGCAATTCTTCAATCGTCCAAATGTTCTTTAATGTATCTATAAATTTTTTCACTGGAATTACTTGAGTTAAATGTTAAATCCCTAAAACCAAAAAAGACGCATCGTTGATGCGTCTGGCAAATTACGTTAAATTTATTGAATAACTTCAACGCTGCCACCAACAGCTTCAATTGCTTCTTTGGCTTTGGTGCTCAGAGCGTTTACTTTAAATGTCAGCTTTGATTTAAGCTCCCCTGTTCCTAGAACCTTTACTTTATCAGTTTTGCTAATTAAACCATTAATGTAAAGGTGCTCTATTGAAAATTCAGGCAAACTATATTTTTCTTGTAATTGTTCAATTTGACCAAGGTTAAAAACAACATACTCTAAACGATTTGGATTTTTAAATCCACGTTTAGGAATACGACGTTGAATTGGCATCTGACCACCTTCATGAGCGTTTTTACGTTGATAACCAGCTCTTTGTTGACTACCTTTATTACCTTTTGTAGATGTACCACCCTTACCACTAGCCTCACCACGACCAATTCTTTTTTCTTTATGTACTGAACCTTCTGCAGGTTTTAGATTGTGTAATTTCATTTTAATTTGATTTTAAACTTACGGGGTATCAAGCCCCTCGCTGATAGAAATTAAGCTAAAGTTTCAACTTTTACTAAGTGGCTTACTTTATTTACCATACCTAATATTTGAGGTGTTGCTTCAACTTCTTTAGAAGCGTTAACTTTTCTAAGCCCTAATGCAATTAATGTTTGCTTTTGACGCTCAGATCTGTCAATGCCACTTTTAATTTGAGTTATTTTAATCTTAGCCATTGTTACAAGTTTTAAACTTGAATATAATTCAAATTTATCCGTTAAATACTTTTGTTAGTTTGATTCCACGAGTTTTTGATACACCAATTGGTTCTCTTAACAAAGCAAGAGCTTTTATAGTTGCTTTAACCACATTGTGTGGATTTGCAGAACCTAAACTTTTTGCAAGAACGTCAGTAATACCTGCACTCTCTAAAACGGCACGCATGCTACCACCTGCAATTACACCAGCTCCATGTGCAGCAGGTTTAATTAAAACTTTAGCAGCACCAGCTTTAGCTAATTGATCATGAGGGATTGTACCATGATTAATTGGAACTTTAACAAGGTTCTTCTTAGCATCTTCAATTCCCTTAGTAATTGCTTCTTGAACTTCCTTTGCCTTACCTAAACCATGACCAACAACACCACTCTCATTGCCTACAACTACAAGAGCTGAAAAGCTAAAAGTACGTCCACCTTTTGTTGTTTTAACAACACGATTAATGGCAACAACCTTTTCTTTCAACTCAACGTCGCCACCCGCTTTTATTTTATTATCCAGTATTTTAGACATTTATCTAAATATTAATTGTTGTAAAAAGAAATTAAAATTGTAACCCACCTTCTCTTGCACCGTCTGCTACAGATTTGATTCTGCCATGATACAAATTACCACCTCTATCAAAAACACAAGTAAGAATACCTAAATCTTTAGCTTTTTGAGCAATTGCCAAACCAACTAATTTCGATTTTTCTACCTTATTAATTTTCTGAGCACTGATTGCTTTTTCTCTAGATGAAGCTGAAGCTAGTGTTACAGAATTATCATCATCAATTAATTGAGCATAAATTTCAGCATTACTTCTAAAAACTGAAAGACGAGGTTTTACAGCAGTTCCAGCAACTTTTTTACGTATACGGAATCTGATTTTTTGTCTTTGAACTAATTTACTATTCATATATAAAAATTTTCAATTTCCGATTCTGCCGGAAATTTTTAACAGAATTATTTACCAGCGGCCTTACCTGCTTTTCTTCTTAATACTTCACCAACATACTTAACACCTTTTCCTTTGTAAGGCTCCGGCTTACGTAAGCTACGTAACTTAGCAGCAACTTGACCAATTAATTGTTTGTCAATACCCTCTAAAGAAATAATAGGGTTTTTACCTTTTTCAGTAACTGTATTAACCTTTAATTCTTTTGGTATTTCGAAGATAATATTATGTGAATATCCTAATGCTAAATCCAAAGTATTGCCAGTGTTTGCTGCCTTATAACCTACACCCACCAACTCTAAATCTTTTTTATATCCTTCAGTAACACCTGTTACCAAGTTATTTACTAAAGAACGATATAAACCATGCATGGCACGGTGACGGATTTGATCAGTAGGTCTTGTAATTAATAACTCATTACCAACAACTTCAGCTTTGATATCTCTATCAATGTGAGTAGATAAAGAACCTTTAGGTCCTTTAACAGTAACAACATTATCTTTTCCTACAGTTATTGTAACGCCTGAAGGTATTACAATTGGCTTTTTTCCAATACGAGACATAGTCGAATAAATTAAAATGAAATGAAAAATCGTTTTCAGCCCCGACTAAAGGCTTAAATTATCGATATATTAACTAATGTAACAAAGAACTTCACCACCAACATTTAAAGCTTTAGCTTGCTTGTCAGTTAAAACACCTTTAGAGGTACTAATAATAGCAACACCTAAGCCATTGATTACTCTTTTGATTTCTGCAGGTTTTGCATATTGACGTAACCCTGGTCTACTCACTCTTTCAAGTGAACGAATAGCAGGTTGCTTACTTGTAGGGTCATATTTCAAAGCTATCTTAATAAGACCTTGCTTAGAATCGTCCTCAAATTTATATTTCAGAATGTAACCTTGCTCATATAAAATTTCGGTCATACGCTTCTTTAAATTAGAAGCAGGTATTTCAACAATTCTATGACCAGCCATTTGAGCATTACGAATCCTTGTTAAAAAATCTGCAATAGGATCAGTTACCATATTATTTTAATTATTCTGTTCAAAAATTAATTGCTTAGTTCCCATGTGGGCTTGAGCATTTTACCAACTCGCTTTTTTAACACCTGGTATTTTACCATTTAAAGCCATGTCTCTGAAAATTACACGAGAAATTCCAAAATACCTCATATAACCTTTTGGACGACCAGTTAACTGACAACGGTTCTTTAAACGCACAGGGGAAGCATTTTTAGGAAGTAAATCCAAAGCAGTATAATCACCAGCAGCTTTTAAAGCGGCACGTTTTTCTGCAAATTTAGCGACCATCTTTTCACGCTTCCTTTGTCTGGCTTTAATTGATTCTTTTGCCATAAAATATTAGTTATTATCTTTTTTAATGTTTTTGAAAGGCATACCTAACTCTTTCAACAATTCGTATGCTTCTTCGTTAGTTGTAGCAGTAGTTACAAATGTGATGTCCAATCCAGTAATTTTATTAACCTTGTCAATATCTATTTCTGGAAATATAATCTGCTCAGTAACACCTAAAGTATAATTTCCACGACCATCAAAAGCTTTATCGCTAATGCCTTTGAAATCACGTACACGTGGTAGAGCAACAGAGACCAAACGATCTAAAAATTCATACATTTTCTCACCACGTAAAGTAACTCTAGCACCAATCGGCATGCCTTTACGTAACTTGAAATTAGAAATATCCTTTTTAGAATATGTTGGAACAGCTTTTTGACCAGTGATTGTATTTAACTCATCTACAGCAACATCCACTAATTTTTTATCAGTAACTGCACCATTAACACCACGGTTAATACAAATTTTTTGCAATTTAGGAGCTTGCATTACAGTTTTGTAACCAAACTTTTTCATTAAAGCAGGTATAACATCTTTAGAATATTTATCTGCTAATCTTGGAGTATATTTTACTGTGCTCATTATTTAATTACCTCCCCTGATTTTTTTGCGATACGAACAAGTTTACCATTTTCTCTTGTACGAGAAACTTTAGTTGGACTACCAGTTTTGGTATCCCATAACATAACATTAGATATGCTGATAGAAGCTTCTACCTTTACAATCCCGCCTTTTGTGTTTTGTGCACTTGGCTTGGTATGTTTTGTAGCCAACGCTACACCTTCAACTACAACTCTACCCTTCTCAACGATTACTTCTAAAACTTTGCGAGGCTTTTTCAAATCTTTATCATCGCCAGCAATAACTACAACGCTATCGCCTTTCTTGATATTGAATTTGGGTTTAAATCTTGTACTCATTTTGTTACCCTTTTATCTTGTTCTGCGAAATGCAGATAAATATTATTGATATATACTTTTGTTATGCTGAGAATACACTAAAGTACTTCTGGAGCAAGAGATATAATTTTCATGTAACCTTTATCACGTAATTCCCTAGCTACAGGTCCAAAGATACGAGTACCACGAGGATCATCTGCATTGTTTAATAATACAACAGCATTATCATCGAAACGAATATAAGAACCATCTTTTCTACGAAGCTTATTCTTAGTACGAACGATTACCGCTTTTGAAACAGTACCCTTTTTAATACCACCAGCTGGAATTGCATCCTTTACTGTAACAACAATTTTATCACCTATTTTAGCATAGTCCTGACCGCTGTTTCCAAGTACTTTAATACAAAGTACTTCTTTAGCACCGCTGTTGTCGGCTACATTTAATCTACTTTCTTGCTGAATCATTTTCTTAAAATTTGAAATTTGAAATTTCAGATTTGATATTCAAAACCAATTGGATTCAAACCTCAAACCCCAAATCAGAAATAATTATTTCGCTTTTTCAATTACTTCTACAAGTCTCCAACGTTTAGTTTTACTAAGTGGACGAGTTTCCATAATTTTAACTATATCACCAATTGTACACTCATTTTTTTCATCATGAGCGTGGAATTTGGTAGTTTTCTTTACGAACTTACCATACATAGGGTGTTTTACTTTTCTTTCTACTGCTACAGTAATGGTTTTAGTCATTTTGTTGCTAGTAACAATACCAACCCTTGTTTTACGCAAATTTCTTTCAACCGTTGTTTCCATTTTATCTGGTTTATTAAGCCAAAGCTCTTTTTGTTAATTCCGTTTTTAAACGGGCAATATCTCTTCTTAAACCACGTATGCTTACAGGATTCTCAAGAGGCGAAATTGCATGTGCAAATTCAAGCTTTCTTAAACGTAAGCTATCTTCTTGAATACGAGCTTTTAGATCGCTCAACTCAAGTGATTTAATTTCTTTATTAAAATCTACTTTCTTAGCCATTTTTTAAAATTTGATAGTACTTATGAAGTGCAATTTTTGTTAGTTGGAATTTAGATTAAGATTGTAAATCTCTTCTAACAATAAATTTTGTAGCTATTGGAAGTTTTTGAGCTGCTAAGTTCATAGCTTCTTTGGCCACAGTTTCGGTTACACCATCGCACTCAAATATGATACGACCTGGCTCTACTACAGCTGCCCAATATTCTGGGTTCCCCTTACCTTTACCCATTCTCACTTCAGCTGGTTTGTGTGTAATGATTTTATCAGGGAAAACTCTAATCCAAACATTACCTTCTCTTTTCATAGCACGTGTCATGCTTTGACGGGCAGCTTCTATTTGACGGTTTGTTAACCAAACAGGCTCTAAAGCTTTCAGTGCAAATGAACCAAAGGCAATATAACTACCACGTTTTGCAACCTCACGGATACGCCCTTTTTGTTGCTTTCTATGTTTACTTCTTTTCGGCTGTAACATCTTGATATAATTTGATAACGAGTTAATACAACACTAACTCATATGCTAATTAGCGAATTAATTTCTGCGTTGACCTCTATCTCCACCACCTTGTCTTCTATCACCACCACCTCTACGATCATCTCTTCTATCACCACCTTGTCTTCTATCATCACCGCCTCTACGATCATCTCTTCTATCACTCATATCATTCTTACCACCAACAAAATTAGGATTCAATTCACGTTTACCTAAAACTTCACCTTTACAAATCCAAACTTTAATTCCGATTTTTCCATAAACTGTTTGAGCAAAAACGCTTGCATAGTCAATATCCATACGGAATGTATGTAGAGGAGTTCTACCTTGCTTAATTTCTTCAGAACGAGCAATTTCAGCACCACCTAAACGACCACTTACTCTTACTTTAATACCTTCAGCCCCCATACGTAAAGTAGAAGCTATAGCCATTTTTATAGCTCTTTTGAAGTTGATACGATTTTCGATTTGACGAGCAATTGTATCACCAACAATAGTTGCATCTAATTCGGGACGACGAATTTCTAGAATGTTAATTTGAACATCGTCTTTCTTAGTCAACTTTTTCAATTCCTCTTTAATACGGTCTACTTCTCCACCACCTTTACCGATGATGATACCAGGTTTGCTAGTGTGTATTGTTACAATTAATTTACCAAGTGTTCGCTCGATAACAATTCTTGCAATACCACCTTTACTGATACGTGCTGTTAAATAAGTACGGATTTTATTATCCTCTACTAATTTATTTGCGTAATCTTTCTTGTTGGCATACCAGTTACTTTCCCATCCACGGATGATACCTAACCTGTTACCAATCGGATTTGCTTTCTGACCCATATTATGGTTTCAATTAATTTTTTGAATCAACAATTATTGTTACATGGTTACTACGCTTACGAATCTTATAGCCACGACCTTGTGGTGCTGGACGCATACGCTTTATAACACGACCTCCATCAACAAATATAGTTTTAACAACTAAGTTGCTATCTGCAGCACTCGTGCCGCTATTTTTCTGTTCCCAATTGCTAATTGCACTTTTTAACAACTTAGCTAGAGGTGCAGCATTGTGCTGTGGGTGAAATTCTAAAATAGCCAAGGCTTTTTCCACTTCCATTCCACGAACCACATCAGCAATAAGACGCATCTTACGTGGGCCAGTGGGATAGTTATTTAATTTAGCTAACGCTTCCATTTGATTTTATTTCTAAGTGTAGATTACGCTAAGGCAATCGTAAACAAATTATTTTTTTGAACCAGAATGACCTCTAAAGTTTCTTGTTGGAGAAAACTCTCCTAACTTATGTCCAACCATAAACTCTGTAACGTAAACAGGAATAAACTTATTTCCATTATGAACAGCAAATGTATGTCCTACGAAATCAGGAGTGATAGTACTACGACGACTCCAAGTTTTAACAACACCTTTTTTTGCTTTTCCCTCATTAATATTTGCAACTTTAGTTTCTAAATTTGCATCTACGTAAGGACCTTTTTTAATTGAACGAGCCATATTTATTGATTTTCTTGTTTATTTTTCTAATACTAGACTAGAACATTTTAACAATTTCGAATTATTTAGTTAGTTTTTTTCCGTCTCTACGTTGGATAATTAACTTATCACTACCTTTTCCTTTAGTTCTTGTTTTCTCACCTTTTGCATACTTACCAGTTCTGCTACGAGGGTGACCACCAGAAGCTCTACCTTCACCACCACCCATCGGATGATCTACAGGGTTCATAGCAACACCTCTTGTTCTTGGTGTTCTTCCTTTCCAACGGTTAACACCAGCTTTACCAGCTTGTTCTAAGTTATGATCGCTATTTGACACAACACCTATTGTAGCGAAACAATTTATTAATAGCTTTCTCAATTCACCACTTGGCATTTTGATAACAGCGTATTTCTCTTCTTTGTTAGCTAATTGAGCCGAAGTGCCTGCACTTCTTACCAATTTACCACCTTGACCTGGTTGTAACTCAATGTTATGAATCATTGTACCAAGTGGCATGTTTTTCATTTGAAGAGCATTTCCAATTTCTGGAGCTACATCATTGCCTGAAACAACTTTTGAACCTACTTGTAAGCCTTGTGGAGCAAGAATATATCTTTTTTCACCATCAGCGTATTGTACTAAAGCAATAAAAGCAGTACGGTTTGGATCGTATTCTATTGATACAACAGTTGCTTCAACATCGAACTTATTACGTTTGAAATCGATAATACGATATTGTTTTTTATGACCACCACCAATATAACGCATTGAACGTCTACCTTGTGCATTACGTCCACCTGTTTTCTTGATTGGTTCCAATAAGCTTTTCTCAGGCTTATTCGTTGTAATTTCTGCATAAGCATTTCCAATTCTCCAGCGAGTGCCGGCTGTCATTGGTTTGTATTTTTTTAATGCCATTGTTTAAACTTTTATTACGAAATTATCAGCTTCGCTTACTATAATTAAATATTTGCGTATAAATCAATTGTTTCGCCTTCCGCTACAGTTACAAATGCTTTTTTGTAAGAAGGTTTAACACCTTGAATCAAACCAGTTTTAGTTTGACGTGTTTTATTTTTACCAGGAGCAACTGCAGTGTTAACGTCAGTAACAGTTACACCGTAGAATGTTTGTACTGCGTTTTTTATCTCCAATTTATTAGCCTTACGATCTACTTTAAAAGCATATCTACGCAACTTATCTTGTTGAGCGTTTGCCTTTTCTGTTAATATTGGCTTAATTAAAACATCTGTAAGTTTCATGTCAATTCGTTTGAAAATTAGAATTTTGATTATCGTCAAAACCTAGATGACTAAACAACAATCAATTTTATCTATGCTTCTGCAACTGTGTTATCTGCAAAAATTTGTACCGCTCCTTCTGTGAAAACCAACACATCGGCATTCATAATTTCGTAAGTATTAATATCCACCAAAAGTGTACTAGTAACATTTGGAACGTTTCTAGTGCTTAAGTAAACATTATCATTATATTCAGGAAGAACAATAATTGATTTCTTGTTAGAAACATTTAGACTACCAAGAATATTAACCAACTGCTTAGTTTTTGGAGTTTCTAAATTCAAATCCTCAACTACAATTATAGCAGCATCTTTTGCTTTGTAGCTTAGGGCAGATATTTTAGCTAAATCTTTAACCTTGCGATTTAATTTAATATCATAACCATGAGGTTTTGGTCCAAAAATAGTACCACCACCTTTGTATAAAGGGTTACGAATATTACCTTTACGAGCTCCACCTGTTCCTTTTTGCTTGTGAAGTTTACGACTAGCACCATGAACTTCGGCACGAGTTTTAACTTTATGTGTACCAGAACGACGAGCAGCTAAGTATTGTTTAACAGCTAAGTAAACAACGTGATCGTTTGGTTCGATTCCAAAAACATCTTCAGGTAATTCAACTGTTCTACCAGTTTTTTGTCCTTGTATATTTAAAACGTCTATTTGCATTGTCTTCTAAATTAAAATTGATTACTTCTGGATTAAAACGATTGATCCGTTATGACCAGGAACTGATCCACTAACAAGGATGTAATTTTTCTCAGCGAAAATTTTCACCACTTTTAAACCTTTCATTTTTACTCTATCTCCTCCCATACGACCAGCCATTCTCATTCCTTTAAATACACGAGAAGGATAAGAAGAACCACCGATAGAACCTGGGGCTCTTTGACGATCGTGTTGACCGTGGGTAGCTTCTCCAACACCAGAGAAACCATGGCGTTTTACAACACCTTGGAAACCCTTTCCTTTTGAAGTACCAACCACTTCAACAGAATCACCCTCAGAAAAGATGTCTAATGAAACAGTTTCACCAATATTTTTATCAATAGAATAATTGCGGAATTCTTTAACGAATCTTTTAGGAGCAGTTTGAGCTTTTGCGTAATGATTAAGCTCGGCTTTTGTAGAATGCTTTTCTTTTTTATCTCCGAAAGCAAGTTGTAGTGCAGTATACCCATCAGTTTCAACAGTTTTAACCTGTGTTACTGTATTAGGAACGGCTTCTATAATGGTGCAAGCAACTTGTTTGCCATCAGCAACAAATATGCTTGTCATACCAATTTTTTTACCAATAATACCTTTCATCTTTTGCGGTTTGTGCCCCGCTGAGGTATAGAGGACATTCTGATGATGATTTTTCAGAATTCAATCCTTGTTTGCTATCGACCTTTTCCTGTGTTTTCTTAGAACAAGAAGGGGAAGTACCGATAGTAAACAAACCTCGAAGGGCCTGTTTATATGTTAAATCAAACTTTATTAAAATTTGAACTTTCAGAGCTTTTTTCTCACTATTGTGATTGAAAGATGAATATTTTAAGATCTATTTTAATGTTTTGAACATTAAAGATTAGGCTTTTATTTCCACTTCTACACCAGAAGGCAAATCTAACTTGCTTAGTGCATCAACTGTTTTTGAAGAAGAAGTGTAAATATCCAATAAGCGTTTGTGTGTGGCTAATTGAAACTGTTCACGACTTTTCTTATTAACGTGCGGTGAACGCAAAACAGTAAATATTCTTTTGTGTGTAGGCAAAGGAATAGGTCCTGTAACAACAGCACCTGTACTACGAACTGTTTTCACGATTTTTTCAGCAGACTTATCTACCAAATTATGATCGTAAGATTGTAATTTAATTCTAATTCTCTGAGACATAGCCTAATCCCCATTATTTCGATTTGGGGTTGCAAAAGTAAGGGGATATTTTGAATAGGCAAACATTATTTCAAATTATTTTAAAAAAAAGTGAAAAAATAATTGAACTAACTCCTTTTAATTACTTAAAACCGTTTAAATTGCTATGCAATATCCTATTCCTTTTATGAAAAATAATGCTTGTCTTTTTATTTTTTTATTTACATCATCATTTTGCTTCCTATATTCTTTACATGCTCAACCTTTCGAAAAATTTGAACTAGGTATAAATATATGTGGAGCAGAATTTGGTGAAAAAAATCTTCCTGGAACACTTGGAACAGATTACATTTTTCCTTCCGAAAGGCAAATAGCATATTTTGCAAAAAAAGGTTTTAAAACAATTGTATTACCATTTAAATGGGAAAGAATTCAGCCAAAACTTGGTGAAGATTTAGACTTAAGCTATGTTGCACTCATCAAACAATTTTTATTGGACTGTAAAAAAAATAATGTTCAATCGATTATTACAATGCAAAATTTTGCAAAATATAGGATAGCCGATCAAGAACATTCTTTAGGTTCGAAACAATTGCCTATAGAATTATTTAGTGATGTGTGGAAGCGAATAGCAGGCATTTTTGCTACTGAAAATTCAGTTTGGGGATATGATATCATGAATGAACCAAGAGGTATTTATGGACGAAATTGGTTTAAAGCAGCTCAAAGTGCCATAGATGCAATTCGGATGCATGATACAACTGCTTATGTAATTGTAGACGGTGAAAATGGTTCTTTTTCGTACGAATGGAAATATGACAATGACAAACTGAAAGATTTAAAAGACCAATGGAATAAAGTAATTTATGATGCCCATTGCTACTTCGATTATGATCATTCAGGTAGATACGATAGCACTTATACAAGAAAAATAGACGAAAAAATTGGGATAAAATTTGTTAAGCCCTTTATTGATTGGCTAAAAAAATACAATAAAAGAGGAATAGTTGGAGAATTTGGAATTCCTGCCAATCATGAAAAATGGGAAAAGGTGATGCGTAATTTTTTAGATTACTTAAAAGCACAAGGCGTACAAGCAAATTATTGGGCTGCAGGAATTTGGTGGGGTAAATATGCCTTATCTATTGAACCTGAAAACGAGATAGACAAACCACAAATGAAAATATTAGAACGCTATTTACCTTAATAGTTTCCTAACTTCTTCCCATTTTTTTGATAGAAATAATATCTTGCCCTGTTGCATCGCCTTGTTCTTGTAGTTTTCCAAAAGCTGCTGCAGTTGCATAATTTACAATTTCTTGAGGTTCGTGGTTGCTATATAAACCATAAATTAATCCTGCCATAAAACAATCTCCACTACCACTTCTATCGATAACACCCTTACATGTAAACTCATTAGAAGGATAATGTTTATTGTTCATATACAGACTTGTATAATAGACTATTTCGTTGGCCATACCGTCAAATCTAAATGTGTTTGCTACTGTGGTACAATTTGGAAAAAGCTGAATAATGCTCTTTGCTGTTTTTTCTGCATGATCTAAATAAGCTGTTTTACTTTTTTTATCATGAATATGTTCGTCAACCTCAATACCTAATAAAGAATTGGCACTCCAAATATTTCCCATAATAACATTACAATATTGTGCTATTGGCATCATTATTTCTATTGGATTCTTACCATATTTCCACAATCGAGATCTGTAATTTAAATCTAAAGAAACTGTAATTCCCTTTTTAGATGCTGCTTTAACCGCTTCTAAACAAACATCTGCAACATTTTGATTTAATGCTGGACTTATTGCAGTTAAATTGAGCCAAGAAACATCTCTTAATATTTTATCCCAATCTATCATTTTAGGTTTTAGTTCAGAGAAAGAAGAACGCTCTCGGTCATAAACCATACTTCCTTTTAAATCTGCTCCTCTTTCTAAAAAATAAATACCAATTCTATTTCCGGTAAAAATAATGGAGGAAGTAAAAATGCCTTTGTATTCTAAATAATCAATTACATGCTTACTCATAAAATTATCGGGCAAAGCAGTACAATACTTTACGGGAATATTCCAACCTGCTAATGCTGTAGCTACGTTGGCTTCTGCCCCACCCATATATAGCATCATTGGGTGTTTTTCGGCCATTTCATCTTCAATTGCTGCAGGAGAAATTCGCAACAATAATTCTCCAAAACAAAGTACTTTTTTCTTATGCATAGCAAAACATTGTAAATGGAAGTTAACACAAATTGATAAAAAAGCCCCGTTCTTTTCAAAACGAGGCGATACAATTATAATATGTGTCTTGTACTTAAAAACTGACTTCTATGTTCGTTAACGATTGTATTAATAAGAGCTTTATTTTCGTCGTTCATTTTTGCTGCTACTAAAGTTCGAATGGAGAAAGAACGTAAAGCATCTATTACTGATAAAGTACCCTCGGCACTATCTTTTCTTCCTGTAAATGGAAATACATCTGGCCCTCTTTGACATTGACAATTGATGTTTACACGACTCACTTGATTTGTTAAAGGATCTATTAGTTTTGCCAATTCTTCTGCATCGTTACTAAATAAACTTACTTGCTGACCATGTGGAGATTCTACAATATAATCGATTGGTTCTTCTAAATCAGTAAATGGTACTACTGGAATTACAGGGCCAAACTGTTCTTCTCGATACAATTTCATTTTTTTATTTACCGGATACACTATTGCAGGATACACAAAAGATTCTGCAATGGTTCCCCCATGTTCATTAATTACTTTTGCTCCATTTGCAATGGCATCATTAATACATTCTTTTAAATAAGCAGGTTTTGTTGGTTCAGGCAACGGCGTAATTGCAACGTTTTTATCCCAAGGCATTCCTACTTTTAACGCACCGACTTCTTTATTTAGCTTTTCTAAAAACACATCTGCTATAGATTCATGAACAAAAATTATTTTTAATGCAGTACATCGCTGACCATTAAACGATAATGAACCTAAAACTGTTTCTTTTACTGCTGCGTCTAGATTTGCATTTGCTGTAATAATGGCTGCATTTTTAGCATCTAGTCCTAAAATTGCCCTAAGTCTATTTACTTTGGGATGTTGTTTTTTGAGTTCGTTGGCTACTTTACTGCTACCAATTAATGTAAGTACATTAATTTTTCCAGTATGCATAATTGGTCCAATAATATTTACACCTCGTCCATAAATAGTATTTACAACACCTTTTGGAAAACAAGTTTGAAAAGCTTTAAGCAAAGGATAATGCAAAAGTGTACCATGCTTTGGTGGTTTAAACAAAATGGTATTACCCATTATTAATGCCGGAATTAAAGTTGTAAAGGTTTCATTAAGGGGATAGTTAAATGGCCCCATACACAAAACGACACCTAATGGTGAACGACGAACCTGAGCAATAATTCCTTGTTCGAATTGAAAACGAGACGATTCTCTATCTATATCTTTTAAAGCATCGATAGTAGCATATATGTACTCAACTGTTCTATCAAACTCTTTTACAGAATCTGGATGCGATTTTCCAATTTCCCACATTAGTAGTTTTACAACTTCATCTTTTTGCTTTTTCATTTCTACAATAAATCTTTCTACACAAGCAATTCTGTCTGCCAAACTCATTGTTGGCCACTCACCTGCACCATTGTTATATGCAGTTACTGCTGCATATAAACTTTCCATGGCTTCTTTATCGGTACAAATTGGGTATGTACCTATAACTTTTCGTTTTAAACCTTCAGGGGTTTGAATACAAATTGGTGAAACAACAGTATGTGTTGGTCCACTCCATTGTTTCATTTCTCCATTGCTTAAATATTCTTTTTGATGCAGTTCAGCCTGTAAAGCAAAAGCTTCAGGAATATCGGCTTCTTTCAAAAAAAGCGATTCTAAATGTTGTTGCATATTGAGTGTGTTTGTTTGTATAAGTTATGAAATAAACATAGCTGTCTTCTAAGTCTATATTAAAATATGGGCATAAGATTACTATTAACCTTAAAAAAGGTAATTGGAGTAATGCAATAAATGAAAATAAAACTACAGGTCAGTAATCGGTTTGTACTTTGGAACCAATATTTTCATTACAACCCAAGCAATTAAATACGCCAATGCACAAAATGAAAACATAATGGTATATCCTGTTTGAATATGACCAAGACCTTTATAATAATCAAACAAGGCACCGCCTGTTTTAGAAATGATTACGCCACCTAAACCACCTGCCATTCCACCAATACCAACAACAGATCCAACTGCTTTTTTTGGAAACATATCAGAAACTGTTGTAAAAATATTTGCACTCCATGCCTGATGAGCAGACGCACCAATACCGATTAATAAAACTGGAATCCAAAAACTAATTCCACCTAAAGGTTGAGCAATTAATACGATTAAAGGAAACAAAGCGATGATAAGCATTGCTTTCATTCTACCATCATAAGGTGTATATCCTTTATTAATAAAATAAGTAGGAAACCAACCACCACCAATACTTCCAACCATCGTCATACTATATAAAACGGTAAGTGGAAATGTAATATCGGTTTTCACCATACCATATTGAGCTTCTAAATATTTAGGCAACCAAAATAGAAAAAACCACCAAACACCATCAGTCATTAATTTACCAAAAACAAATGCCCAAGTTTGTTTATAACCTAATAACTTAAACCAAGAAACTTTTTCTTGAGGAAGAATAGGAGCTTCAACTTGTTGAGCATCGTCTGAATTAATATAGTCGAACTCTGCTTTAGAAAGTCTTTTTTGTTTTTCAGGTTTTTCATAAAAGAAAGTCCAAAACAAAAGCCAAATAAATCCTACAGCACCAATTACTAAGAATGCAGCTTGCCAACCCCAATGTTTTGCAATCCAAGGCACAGTTAATGGAGCCAAAATGGCTCCAATATTTGCACCAGAATTAAAAATACCTGTAGCAAAAGAACGTTCTTTTTTAGGAAAATATTCTGCTGTTGCTTTGATAGCAGCAGGAAAATTTCCAGCTTCACCAAATCCTAAAACGGCTCTAGAAAGCATAAAACCAGCAATGGAAACAGGAACTGCTCCTAAACCTACCCATGTAAGTAAATTAGCTGTAACTTCTCCAAAAAAAATGGCGTAGGCATGCATAATTGCACCTAACGACCATATAATAATTGCCCAAATATATCCCCACTTAGTACCTAATTTGTCAATAATTCTACCTGCAAATAGCATAGAAATTGCGTACACAAATTGAAACACAGAAGTAATGTTCGCATAATCAGAATTAGTCCAATTAAATTCTTTTGACAAATCTGGAGCTAATAAACTCAGTACTTGCCTATCTAAATAATTGACTGTTGTAGCAAAAAACAGTAAGGCACAGATAGTCCATCTGTATTTACCGATTGACAAGTTGGATGATTGATTCATGTAGCAATTTGTTAGAAAATGATTAGATGATTGTTTACCTAAAGAACGATTTATGAAAATAATTAGGAAGAATAGAAAACTATATATACACTATACACCACCAAAAATAGAGAAGCCTCCATCTACACAAATCATAGAGCCAGTTACAAATGCACTTGCATCGCTTAATAGCCAAACCAAGGCACCTTGCAACTCGTCGGGATTACCAAAACGCTTAAACGGAGTTTGTGTAATTACCTTTTCACCTCTCTCTGTGTAACCACCCTCTTTTTTGGTTAATAAATATCTGTTTTGCTCTGTAAGAAAAAATCCAGGTGCCAAAGCATTCATTCTAATGGCATCACCATATCTATTGGCTAACTCTACAGCAAACCATTGGTTGTAACAATCAACAGCTGCTTTTCCCATATTGTAGCCTAGAACCTTAGTAATGGCACGTTTGCTGTTCATAGAAGAAATGTTAACAATGCTACCTTTTCCTGTTTTAGCAATGGCATCTCCAAATACTTGAGTAGGAATAATGGTACCCCAAAGATTAATGTCCATTGTTCTACGCATTCCTTCAATGCTCATGCTAAAAATATCTTGATCTGGTTGCAAAACACCATCAGGCATATTTCCACCTGCTGCATTTACCAAACCATCAATTCGTCCAAAAGCTTGTAATACTTGTTCTTTACATGCTTGTAGTTGAGCTTCGTCCATCACATCTGCTACTAATGCAATTGCTTTGCCGCCTTTTGCAACAATGGCTGCTGCTCTTTCTTCTGCTACTTCTTTTTTTCTACCTAAAATTCCAACAGTTCCTCCTGCCTCAACAATGGCATCTACAAAAGCACCGCCTAAAATACCGGTTCCACCAGTTACAACTATTACTTTACCTTCTAAACTGTATTTTTCTAATATATTACTCATTTGAATGATTTAATTATTTGTGTGAAAAACTTTTTTATAATAAAGTTGATATTGGAGCAGGATCCATATCTGTGAATTCTTTGTTTTCACCTGCCATTGCCCAAATAAAGCTATAATTACCTGTTCCACATCCACAATGAATTCCCCAACTTGGCGAAACAATAGCTTCATTATTTGCAACCACTAAATGTCTTGTTTCTTGTGGTTCTCCCATGAGATGAAAAACTCTTTGATCTGCTGCTACATCAAAATAAAAATAGATTTCACTTCTTCTATCGTGTGTATGTGGAGGAACACTATTCCAAACGCTGCCATTTTTAATTTTAGTTACACCCATTACCAATTGGCAACTTTGAATACCGTCGTTATGTATATATTTAATTAATTGGCGTTCGTTGCAAGTTTCTTTAGCTCCTAATTCTAACGGTGCAGCATCTGTGCTTTTTAAGAAAGTAGTAGGGTAAGTTTGATGTGCTGGTGCAGAAGTTAAGAAAAATATTGCTGGTTGATTGGCATCACCACTTTGAAATGTTACAGACTTTACCCCTCTACCCACATATAAACAATCGTATTTACTTAATACATAATTAATTCCATCTGCTACAACTGTTCCATCTCCTCCAACATTAATAATACCTAATTCTCTTCTTTCTAAAAAGTAATCACTTTTTAAATTAACATAAGTTGGTAAAGCAACAATATCCATAATTGGCTTTACTACTCCTGTTACCATTCTATCGTAATGTGTATAAGCTAATTCTATAGCATTATCTTTTTCCAATCCATCTAATAAAAAATTTTCTCTTAATTGTTTTGTTGTATAATTCTTGCAATCGTTAAAATGAACAGCATGAATTGTTTTTAATTGGTTGGTACTCATATTTTTGGCTTTTAATAAACGTGCACACTTAGTACACAAAATAGCAATCAAAGTTATTTTTGAGAAGCCTAAGGTGACTAAAAATTCGAACAAATATTCATTCTTATAAATAAATATTTGCGGAAACGTTTCCGATTTTAGGTTTAAATTGTTTGTTCAATAACTTTAGTTAAATTGCTAACCGTATGGATAAGGTAGATATAAAATCGCTTGCTAAAGAATTAAATATTTCAGTTTCTACAGTTTCAAGAGCATTGAGAGATAGCCATGAAATTAGTAGAGCAACAATAGACCGAGTAAAAGCATTAGCGGAAGAAAGAAATTATCAACCACACCCTTATGCCTCCATTTTAAGAAAAAGTAAAACCAAAACCATTGGCATTATTGTGCCTGAAGTTGCCAATAACTTTTTTGCCAAAGTGTTTAGTGGTATTGAAACAATTGCTCAAGAAAACAAATATCACTCGTTAATATATTTAACACATGATGACTATGAAAAAGAGGTAGCTATTTTAAAACATTTACAGAGTGGAAGAGTAGATGGAGTAATTATGAGTATTGCATCGAACACAACACAACACGACCATATTAAAGCACTTACCGAAGCTGGAATTCAAATTATATTTTTCGATAGAATTGAAGAATCTATTGCTACCACTAAAGTTACTACCGATGATTTTGAAAGTGCCTATAATGCAACTGTACATTTAATTGAACAAGGTTGTAAAAATATTTTACACATCACTAGGTTTATTCATCATACCAATACTAAATACCGTAAACAAGGTTTTGTAAAAGCTTGTCAAGATTATCAACTACCGATTAACGAACGTTGGATAATTGAATGCAGCAATGAACATGAGGCAGATGAATTATTGTATAATGCATTGAATGTGGCCGACAAACCTGATGCCATTTTTTCATCTGTTGAATCACTATCGTTGCATCCTTATAAGGTTTGTAAAGAACTAGGCATTCAAATTCCAAAAGATTTAAAGTTGGTAAGTTTCTCCAATATGGATGCAGCCTCGTTATTAGTGCCTGCACTAACAACCATTACACAACCTGCTTTTGAAATTGGTAAAGCAACAGCAAAAGCATTATTAGAAAAAATTGAAAAAAAGAAAAAAAATATTGCCGTAGATGCAGTGATTAAACTTCCGTCGAAACTAATTATCAGGGAATCATCTGTAAATGATTAAATAAAAAATATTTGGGAAAGTAGAGGATTTTTGGGAAAAGATGTAACAATTAAAAAATGTATTTTCAATTTTCCATCGTTTCATCGAAATAAACGGCCA
>Ga0114938_1000427_pt1 | contig 31918 bp, 28 predicted proteins | sample AshMeaBigSpring_FD_88675 | JGI IMG/M metagenome (GOLD analysis project Ga0114938, IMG submission 88675) | Groundwater microbial communities from Big Spring, Nevada to study Microbial Dark Matter (Phase II) - Ash Meadows Big Spring | ecosystem: Environmental > Aquatic > Deep subsurface >... | reverse complement strand
TCATTTTCAGTATGTTGTAAATCATACTTACAATACAGCTGAAAGCAATATTGAACAAGACGCTTTTGTTCGCAGTGCTGATTGTTATTTTATGCTTACCCAATACAAGCAAGCACTAAAAATGTACGAAGAAGTATATGTGGCAAATGGAAAAAATGCCGATTATGCCTTGTATCAAAAAGCCGTAATCGCTGGTGCACTTAATAAGTCGGGCGAAAAATTACAATTATTCAATACGCTTTTGCACCAGTTTGCCAACAGTGGCTTGGTAGCAGATGTACAACTCGAAATTGCCAATACGCACCTATCGGCAGAAAAATACAATGACGCAATTGCTCCGTTACAATGGATATTGAAAAATAAATCTGCCGAAATGTTGTATCCGCAGGCCTATTTAAAAACCGGTGTAGCCTATTATAATTTACATAAAAATGAAGAGGCGTTGAGTGCCTTTACAACATTGGTTACCAACTACGCAAATACAGCCGAAAGCGATGATGCTATTGATTATATCCGTAATATTTTTGTAGACAATCAACGTCCGAACGACTTTGTAGCTTTTATGAAAAAGAATGGCAAAGCTATATCGGTATCTGAAGCTGATTCGCTCAATTATAGAAGTGCCTATTTAAGATACGAGGCCAAAGATTATGAAGCAGCCAAAAAAGGGTTTATAGGATATTTGTCGCAATTTGCCGACGGTAAATACATTGTGGAGGCCAATTATTTTGGTGCGGAGGCAGCTTTAGCAAGCAAGCAACCCAAGGAAGCATTGGGCTTTTATAAAACAGTAGTTGCAAAAGCACCCAATAAATATGCAGAACGAAGTGCTTTGCAAACAGCACGCATGTATTTTTTTGAAGAAAAAGATTATGCAATTGCAGAAATTTATTATGCACAATTGAAATTGTTAACTGCACAACAAGAAGCACGGCTAGAGGCCATGCGTGGCCTTTTACGCTGTCAATACAAACAGCAAAAGTGGAAATTGGCTACAACCAATGCCGATGAATTATTGAAAGAAAAAGCGGTAGCTACCGATGATAAAATGATGGCCAATATCGTCATTGCAAAAAGTTACCAAACAGATTCTATTTTTGACAAAGCTGTTAATTACTACAATTTGGTAATAGCCTTAGGTAAAAGTGAATTTAGTGCCGAAGCAATGTATCGATTGGCAGAAATTAAATTTGTACAGCTAAAATATTCAGATGCGGAAAAAGCCGCTTTTGATGTAATTAAAAAGGCGGGTTCGTATGAATATTGGGTTACAAAAAGCTACCTTTTACTTGGTGATGTGTATTTTAAATCCAACGATTTGTTTAATGCAGAAGCAACCTATAAAAGCATTGCTGATAACGCCACAATAGCCGAACTCAAAAAAGAGAGCGAACAAAAATTGGCGCAAGTAATTGAAGTGAAAAATAAAACCAATAAAGTAGAGTAGCTGTATATCAACTATTTGCCACTTTAAAAAATACAAAAATGAAATTTATATATTGTTTTTTATCCCTGTTTTTAGTATTGCTAGTTACTCCAGATGTAAGCTATGCTCAAAAAAAGAAATCCTCTAAATCTAAACAAACTTCAGCAGCTAAAAAGAAGAAAGCAACAAAAGGAAAAAAATCGGGTGGTACACACAAAAAACGTGTTGTTCCATCCAAACCCGTAGCTCCAATTCAAGTGGCAGAGCCTATTGTGCCCACTGCGAAGCCGGAAGTGGAAATTCCTACTCCACAACTAAAAAAGCTGCAAGAGGTGGCTAAGCAAATGGTTGAAGAAGATACTTTGCCTCAGAAAGAGGTAGTCATTACTTCTGCGTTTAAACCATCTTTGAGAAATGCAGCAAAAATTAATTTTAGTGCCGCAACCGCTATCTTAGATACCACTCGTTTGCCACTTACCTACGCAATCCCTTCGCAAAGTTTGTTTTTTAAATACGAACCGGCGTCCTTAAAACCGTTGGCATTGCAAGTAGACACCTTGATTTATTGGGACAAAAAGGGATTTGTAAAAGCGGGATATGGTAATTTCAATGCCCCTTTGGTAGAAGCTGCGTATGGTTGGGGTAATGGATACCAATCTATGTACTATGTTCATGGTCAATATGTAGCTGCAAAGGGTAATTTGCCATTGCAACAATATAGCCAATTAAACCTGGCGGCAAATGGGGTTTTTAACACCAAAAAGCAAATGGAAATCAGTACCTCTTTGTTTTTTAATAGAGCCGATCAATACCAATATGGTTTTATAGCCCCCGTTTCATTAACTAAAGCAGGTGCACAGCAATTGTTTAACAATATTGGTTTTACTACTTCGCTGAAAAACAAAATCCCTTCGGCATACGGATTATCTTATAAACCTTCTTTGGCTTTTAACCATTTTTGGGATGCCAATAAAGCAGCTGAAACAACCACTTTGCTAAGTTTACCAATTAGTAAATCCTTCGGCCAATTGGTATCATTCAATATCCAAACCGATGTTAGCCTCACTGCTTATAAGGACAGCATAGGCAGTCTCAATAACCATTATTTATTTGTACAGCCCTCACTTGTACTCACTCCTGGTAAATTGAGGGTGCATATTGGTGTTTCGCCTGTTTGGAGCAATGCTACTTTCCAAATATTGCCCAACATAAGTTTTCAAGCGCCTGTTCTTAAACAAAAGATTATTGGAATGGCCGGAATTGTTGGTGCTATAAACAAAAACACCTATCAGTCTATCAGCACCGCAAATCCATTTATCCGTCAACCTAATCAATTTTTAAATACCCTTACTACCAAAGTATTTGTTGGAGCCAAAGGAAATATAACCGATAGGTTTACTTATGTAGGCAGCGCGGCCTATTTGTTCGTAAAAAATGCACTTATCTTGTATAACGATACCAATATTTTCAAAAATCATGCTTTTGTTGCTGATTATGAAACCAACCTCCAAGCATTTCAATTGCATGGCGAGCTGACTTATGTATTTCAAGAAAAACTGAGTATGATGGCAAGTGCCACTTACACTAATTTCACCAAACATACTACATTTCAAAAAGCATTTGGGATGATTCCACTTCAGGTTACTGGCACGATGAATTGGCTTGTTTTAAGCGATGTTCATTTAAAGGCTGACTTGTTATTTATGGATGGCAATTATTACAAAAACACTTTAGGTGAACCTCGCAAATTGAACGCTGCATTGGATGCCAACTTGGGTTTTGAATTTGCTGCTGCTCGTAAATTGGACATTTGGTTGCAGGCAAATAATATACTGAACAATACCTATCAGCGATGGAATCAGTATCAAGTACTTGGTTTTCAACTAAAAGCTGGAGTTGCTTATCATTTTTAATTTAATTAATACCGCGCCACCATTATATATTGTATAAGCACATGAAAATGACTAAGAAAGAACGTTATTTTAGCATTATACAACAAGTAGCTGCCCAGTACTATCCACAAAAAGCTCCAAAAGACTGGAAAAACAAAGATTTTGAAGTATTGAGCAATCAAATTTGGGAAGCTACCAATACATTAATTAGTGCAGCTACCCTAAAGCGAATTTTTGGTAAGGTGTATACGCCAAACGATTATACTCCGCAAGAGGCAACTATAGATGCATTAGCTAGGTATTGCAATTTTGTAGAGCCCGAATTGCTCGATTTAGAAGAAACGGAAGTAGCAAATACTACAAATACAAGCTCTGATAAAAGTACATTTTCTGCCAAATCCTGGTTGTATTGGGCTGTTGCATCTGTTTTTGTTTTGGCATTTGCTATATTTATTTACTTTCAGATTGGTAAAAAACAAGCAATAGCTTCAATACAAATGCTTAAAAAAGATGGCAACAATCCTGTAACCGCTCACTTTTCTGTACAAATACCTGAGGTGAAGGATAGCGTTTTTTTAGATAAAGGGGATGGTATTAAATTAATTCCGATTCCACCAAATAGCAAACAAATTTCCTGTTTTTACGAGTATCCAAACGTTTATTTTGCTCATTTGCGAACGCGCAAAAAAGTTTTATCCGATACACTTGTATATACGCACTTAACAAATGGTTGGGAAAGTTTGGCTTATTATTTTCATCAGGATTTGCGTGAACGTTATGTGCCTATGCCTATGAATCAATCGGTAGTAAGCGATTGTTTTCATATAAGCAAAGGATTGCTGCACTCAATGGGACTAGATACCACAAAAATCATTGTAACACGGTTGGATAACTTTAAGCATACCAATGTTTGTGGCGATGATTTTCAAATGTCAACAACACTCCAAAATACGCAATACTGGCCGGGCGTTCGTTGCAATACCACAATTGTACAAGTAAAAGGAAGCAAAGGTACTATTGCATTTAGCTTGGTAAACAAAGGATGCAGTTATTGGTCTTTTTATCAAATGGGAGAAATTACGGTAAGTGGTCAAAATGAGGATATCGGTTTTGTTTCACTTCCGCTCAATAATTGGGCAACTGTTCGTATTGAAAATCACCACAAAAAGGTCCAACTATTTTGTAATGGCAAATCCGTATTTAACGGTTTGTATCAGCAAACAATTGGAGAGTTAGTAGGTGTTTCAATCATTTTTCATGGTTCAGGATATGTAAAAAATATTTCGTTAGTGCATCCAAGTAATCCGCAACCTATCTTTCAATTTTAATGATTATTATAGGGTTTTTGTCAAAAAATCGTACTACTTTTATTAAGTACAAATTCTCCAACCATGATTTTGTGTTGGTAAACAATTGCTTTTATGGCAAAAAAATATTTGATACATCTCTTTTTACTTTGTAGTAGCTTATTAATGAATACGCTACTATTTGCGCAATTGTACGATGAAAAAAAACTGTTACATGAGTTAGATAAATATTTGCAATCTCCAGCGCTTCCAAAAGATACTATTTATATAAACATAATCAACAATTTAGCAGCAGAATATTTGTATTCCAAAACGGCGCAAACTTTCACCTACGCATCTGAAGCCAATCAATTATCAATCAAATTATCTTACCCAAAGGGAGAGGCAATTTCCACACGTATTTTAGGTACCTATTATATACTTAAAGGAAATTTCTCACTCGCAGAAAGCCAACTGCAAAAAGCCTTATCATTGGCTCTAAAGTATGGCTTAAAACAAGTAGAACAAAAGATATACAATAATCTTGGGGTATTATATTCCTATACCGGAGATTACGATAGTGCATTAAAAAATTATTTTAAATCACTACAGTTTTCAATTGCCGCTCATGACAGCATTAATATGGCACTTTCTTACGGAAACATAGCTTATTTCTATAATGAACGTGGTCACTATTACAAGGCCCTTAATTTTTTATATAAAGAGAAAGCTATACGAAAGGCAATTGAACAAGATAATGAGGCTGTTTTATACAATACAATTGGCCTTGTGTACAAGAATATTAAGAAATACGACTCTGCGCTTTATTATCTTAATTACGCCTTGATCTTGGCACAAAAAAATAATGATAAGTATGCAGAATCTGCTATTTTGGTAGATGAAGGGGGTACCTATTTGGCTTTAAATGAATTAGAGAAAGCCAATTCCTGCTTTTTAAAAGCACTTTCATTGCAAAAAGGTATTGATGATGAGTGGGGAATGATGGGTGCTTATACCGGATTGTGCACTATGGCCGATTTAACAAAGCATCATGTAGAAGCCATTAAGTGGGCTAAATTAGGCTATGCATTAGCCCTGAAAACAAATTCTAAGCAAAAAATTGTTGATTTTTCAGGTATTCTGTACCGAAATTTCGAAGCACAAAAGCACATGCCTGAAGCTTTTCAATATCTGAAAATTCATAAATTGTATGCTGATAGCCTCTTTAACGATGCAAAAAGTAAAGAAATAGGTAGGCTAGAAGCTGCACATGCCTTTGATGAAAAAGAAAACGAACGAATCAAGCAGCAAAAAGCTAATGAACAAATTGCACACCAACAAGAATTAAAGCTATTACGAAATATCAATATTTTAAGTGTTCTTGCAATTGCTTTTGCATTTCTAGCTGTATTGTTTTTTATCAAGCGGCAGCAAAAAATAGTTGCTAACAGAGTATTACAACAAAAAAATACCGAAATAGCTTCTCAAAATAAAATTTTGGAACATCAAAACTTACTAATAAAGCAACAAGCGCAACAATTGCAGCAGAATGATGCATTCAAGAATAAATTATTCTCTATTATTTCGCATGATTTGAGAGCGCCTTTGGCTTCTTTATCTACTGCCGTGGATTTGTATAACCAAGGATTATTGAATGAAGACGAATCAAAACTTGTATTTGCCGCACTCAATACCGATTTAGGATATACCAACGACTTGTTAAATAACTTGCTTCATTGGGGTAAAAATCAAATGAATGGCCTTGTATTTAAAAAGGATGCCGTTGATATCAAAAAAATAATCAAAGACAATGTTAATTTAATTGCAAGTAGGGCGCTCAATAAACAAATTTCCATTGAACTTAATTTAGCTTCAGAAGCCTTAATTGCTTCGATAGACGCAAATACCATCAATATCGTCGTGAGGAACATTTTATCTAATGCCCTGAAGTTTTGTAAACCCAACGGTATTATACAGATTTCAGCCATACAGATACAAAATATGGTTTCGGTGAGTATTCAAGACAATGGAATTGGCATTACTCCCGAAAATTTAGATAAGCTATTCGGTAAGTCTAATTTTACCACACAAGGAACTCAAGGCGAAAAGGGTACAGGACTTGGGCTGATTTTATGTAAAGAATTTGTAGAAAAAAATGAGGGTACTATTCACGTTTCATCAACGCTAGGTAGTGGTACCCTCATTGTTTTTACTGTTCCGGCAGTTTAAAATAGGTTCTAGTTGAATGGAAATCTGCTTTTTTGTGTTTTTTATGGCTAATTAAGTTCCATTAAGCTATATCAGCAAGTGTTACTCACCTAACTATTGAATAGTGATGGGTTTATTGCTTGCTTTTAGTATTTCTTTTTTTGGTAATTGTATCAAAAGCAAACCATTTTGGTAGCGCGCACCTATGTTGTCGGTATCTATTTTGTCGTCTAGGGTAAAACTTCTTTTGAATGCCTGTGTACCAAATTCCTTTCTTATGTACTTTGGAACAGTGCTTTGAGCTTCAGTTGACTGATTTTTTGGGGCATATGCTACCAACAAAATGCCGTTGTTTACTTCCAAACTAAAATCTTCTTTCTGTCTGCCAGGCGCATTGATGATGAGTTCGTAACTATGCTCGTGTTCTAGGATATTGGCAGGAACATAGTTGTTCAAATGTGCTTCTCTGAACTTCAACGGTGCTTGATTGAATAATTCGTCAATCAAAAAATTCAATTGGTTGTTTTTTACGAGTGTCATAACGTTTTTTTATTGTTTTAATGGATTTGTTTACTGTAATAAATCTATCAAATGGCATTCCACACGACTGAATCTTTATCTTTAATGTCATTGTGTCGTTTTGGCTTTTCGAAGTGCGACAAAATGGCATTTTCGATAGGCGCAAAAAGCCTAATTGTCACTTCGTTATTGCAGTCTTGGCCAACAAATTGTATTATTTTTGTGTTTTATTGAAGTTTTTAAATTCTTATGTTATGTATCCAGCAGAGATAGTTTTACCAATGAAAGCCGAACTTACCGATAATGGCTTTGAAGAAATGTTAACCCCTGCACAGGTAGATGCTACCTTGCAACAGTCAGGAACTACTTTGGTAGTGCTTAATTCTGTTTGCGGTTGTGCTGCCGGCACTTGTAGACCCGGTGTAGTAATGGCGGTGAACAATGCCCAAAATCGCCCTGATCGTTTAGCCACGAGCTTTGCAGGTTTTGATGTAGACGCTGTTAAAAAAGTGCGTGAACATTTATTGCCTTATCCGCCCTCTTCTCCCGCTATTGCTTTGTTCAAAGATGGTGAATTGGTAAGCATGGTTGAACGTCACCAAATTGAAGGAAGTCCGGCACAAGTTATTGCGCAGCATTTGATTGCTGAATTCAATAAGTATTGCAACTAAAAAAAGATTTCAAGGGCCTACTTGTCAAAAAGTAGGCCTTTCTAATTTATAACTGTATGATTGCCATTTTTGTTGATGAGCTAGGGGCTAGTACCACTATTATACTACTTGGGCGTTGGCTTCATTTAACTTTGGCAACTATTTTTGGCTTTTCCTTCTTTCAATTTAATTACTAAAGCCTTTCCTTCATCCTTCGTTTAACAATTTCTGTTACCGTAACTTCCTGATGAATACTTCTTACAGTTGTTTGATAACAGTTGTACGCTCATTTGTGCTGTTATTTAATTAACATTGCATCTTTATTTAACTGTACGGTTTATGTATCCAAATTTGTATTATTTTGTTCAAGATGTTTTTGGATTATCTATCAATGGACTCAAACTAGTAAACACATTTGGTTTTTTTGTTGCCTTGTGTTTTATTGGTGCCGCTTGGGTGGTTAGCAACGAATTAAAACGCAAACAAAATCAAGGGCTTATATCGTATCAAGATCGTACGATTGTGGTGGGTGCACCTGCTTCCTTTACTGATTTGATTAGCAATTTTGTATTAGGATTTATTTTTGGCTATAAAATTATTGGTGCTTTTGTGTTGCCCGATGCCCTATCTAATCCTCAATCATTTATTTTATCGCTAAATGGTCATTTCCCTGCAGGCATATTGATGGGCGGTGTATTTGCGTTTATTAAATGGTATGAAAAAAACAAACAAAAATTAGCCAAACCCGAAACAAGAACTATTCGCATTTGGCCGCACGATAAAGTGGGCGATTTGGTAATCATTGCTGCTATATTTGGCTTTGCAGGTGCCAAGGTGTTTCACAATTTGGAAAATTGGAATGAGTTTGTAAAAAATCCTTTAGATGCACTTATTTCGTTTAGTGGACTAACTTTTTATGGAGGTTTAATCTGTGCCGCATTGGCAATCGTCTTTTTTGCAAAGAAAAACGCAATACCCGTAATCCATTTAGCTGACGCTTTTGCTCCTGCACTCATGCTCGGATATGCAATTGGTAGAATTGGATGTCAGGTATCCGGTGATGGGGATTGGGGAATTGTTAATAGCGCGTTTGTTTGCGATGCGTCGGGGCAAGTAATTGCGGCTAATGCCCAACAATTTACAAATGCGTTGCATTTGCACCATGGTTTTTATGTGCAGCAATTTGGTAGTTTAACTGCCGTAAAACATGTGTCATTACCAGCGTTTGCCAATTTGCCCAATTGGCTTTTTGCGTACAATTACCCACACAATGTTATTGGTGAAGGTATTGCATTTACCAATTGCTCTTCTCAACCATATTGCGCATACTTGCCACTGCCCGTTTATCCGACTCCATTTTACGAAACCATCATGTGTTTGGTATTGTTTGGCGTTTTATGGTTTATTAGAAAAAGAATACAAACGCCAGGCCTTTTAGTTGCTATCTATTTGATTTTTAATGGCGTTGAACGCTTCTTAATAGAGCAAATAAGGGTAAATACCAAATATGAAGGGCTACCTTTTCAGCCAACACAGGCCGAATTGATAGCACTATTGTTAATTTTATCCGGTTTAGCAACACTTGTACTTGTGCGCAAAACAAAACCTGCAAACGCATAGTAGATTGTTGTTTTGTAATTTGATTCAATTTAAAGATTTTCACTTGTTGCGTAAAATAGGCAACTTTAAAACATAGTATTTCATGCTGATTGGTTTACAAAATGTCACGTTTGAGTTTGGTTCTCGGGTTATAGTTGAAGATGCTACATGGCACATCAATCCGGGGGAGCGTATCGGATTGGTAGGTTACAATGGAACCGGAAAATCTACGCTGCTTAAAGTGTTAGTAGGGGAGTACACACCCTCCGTTGGTACCGTAGAAAAAGGTAAAGGCACCACTATTGGTTATTTGCACCAAGATTTGCTCAGTTTTGATACGAATGATACAATTGTAGAAGTAGCTATGGGCGCTTTTGAAAGGGTGAGAGAATTGGAACAAGAAATAGAATTGTTGGGTAAACAATTGGAAAATGATAGTGAAAATGAAAAACTGTTAATTGATTACACCGACAAGTTGCATGAAATGGACGTGTTGGATGGTTACAATATTCAATACAAAACAGAAGAAGTGCTTCACGGATTAGGATTTTCGAACGACGATATACATAAGCCATACAAAGAATTTAGCGGAGGATGGCGAATGCGTGTATTGCTGACCAAAATGATTTTGCAAGCGCCTGATGTTTTATTGCTCGATGAACCTACCAACCACCTTGATTTACCTAGTATTGAATGGCTGGAAAAATATTTGCTAACCTATAAAGGCAGTGTGGTAATTGTAAGCCACGATAAGTTTTTCCAAAATAGAATGGTAAATAAAATCGTAGAAATTTACCAACAGCAATTGCATATTTATAGTGGCAATTATGAATATTATGAGGTGGAAAAAGAACAACGCGTTGAAATTCAGCAACGTGCTTTTGAAAATCAACAAGAATATATTAGGCAACAAGAACGATTTATTGAACGTTTCAAAGCAAAAGCGAGTAAAGCAGCTCAGGCACAAAGCATCGTAAAACGATTAGATAGACTAGAACGTATTGAGGATGTACAAATAGAACGACCAAATATCAGAATCAATTTTCAGGTAGATAAACAACCCGGAAAAGTGATTGTGACAGTAAAAGAACTCACAAAAAAATTTGGTACCAAAACAATTGTTGAAAATGCGGTAGCAGAAATTGAACGTGGCGACAAAATTGCCCTTATTGGTGCTAACGGAAAAGGTAAAAGTACCGTGCTACGGATTTTGGCGGGTGTAGAATCCTATGAGGGTGAACGTGTATGGGGACATAATGTTGATGCGAGTTTTTATGCACAACATCAACTTGAGGCATTAACCCTAAGCAACACACTACTAGATGAAATGAAGGAATGCCGAAGTGGCAAAACCGAACTGGAATTACGTAGTTTGCTTGGTGGATTTTTGTTTGGTGGCGATGACGTGGATAAAAAAATCAAAGTATTAAGTGGAGGTGAAAAAGCGAGGGTAGCATTGGCGAAAGTAATTGCTAGTAAAAGTAATTTTTTATTACTCGATGAACCTACTAACCACTTAGATATGCACAGCGTAGAATTATTGGCAGATGCATTGAGTAAATATGGCGGTAGCTACATTTTGGTAAGTCATGATCGTTACTTTATATCCAAGGCAGCTAATAAAATTTGGGAAATTGTTGATAACGAAATCAAAGAATTTAAAGGTGGTTACACAGAATACTTAGCATTTAAGGAACGTTTGGCTAAGCAAGAGGCTGGAAATAAAGGTGGTAAAACTAAGGTAGATAATTCACCAGTTGCACCTCCAAATACAAAAACAACGATAAACACAACCGTCAATAAGGATACCAAAAATAATAGCTATTCAAACAATAATAACGCAAAGTTTGAGCTAATTAAACTACAAAAACAGTTAGCTAAATTAGAAGACGAAATGGCTAAGTTGAATCAGGATAAACACCGTATAGAAGCAGAAATGGGTAAGCCTGATGTGTATAAAGACAAGTCAAAGTTACATTTACTGGAATCTGAATATGCAGAGGTGAAACGTAGAATTGATACTGCAACAAAACCTTATGAAGAGGTTTTTGAAAAAATCATTGCGTTAGAAGCTGAGCTTGACGGCGCATCCTAGCTTTTGAAAATCTATTTTACAGATTAGTAGATTACCTTTTTGTCTTCGTTTACATGCTTCCGCAAATGAAGGCAAAAAGGTATATTCAACAATGAGAACACTGTAGAAATGATATTCGTTTCCTAACATGTAAAAATGGGCGGAAAGAATATCATTACACAAGTGCTATTGAGCGATAAAACACCATATAAATTAGTCGCTCGAAATTACTTTTAGTAGATGCTTTATTTTATTTGCTTTATGCGTTAAATCTTGATAATCATTGCTCATGATGGTTACATGTCCCATTTTTCTGCCTGGTTTGGTATGCGTTTTGCCATACAAATGAACGAATACATTGGGCATTTGCATAACAGTAGATAAATTTTCGTAAAGCACTTTGCCTGAATAACCTTCAGCCCCAACCAAATTAACGATTGCCGATGGTAGAATAGCATCAGTATTTCCCAAAGGAAAATCAAGTAAAATACGCCAAAGCATATCGTATTGGCTACAAAAATTTGCTTCTATGGTGTGGTGACCGCTATTGTGAACGCGTGGGGCTGTTTCATTTACAAAAACATTATCATTATTGTCAATAAATAACTCAACGGCAAACAATCCGGGGCTGTTTAAATTTTTCAAAACCTTCAAGGCAATAGCTTCGGCCTTCCAAAGTACTTTTTCGGGTAATATTGCGGGGCTCAGTTGATAATCAAGTAGGTTCAAAATGGGGTCGGCCACCATTTCTGCAGGTGGAAAAATGGCCGTTTCTCCTCGACTGTTCATGGCTACAATAACGGCGATTTCTTTTTTTAATGCTACCTTTTTTTCTAATACAGATGGTTCTTCAAACCCTGTAGAAATGTCAGTTGCTTCGTTAAGTATTTGTACACCTTTGCCATCATAACCTCCTTCGCCTAATTTGTGCACAGCGGGTAAAAAATCAACATGCAATGCCAATTCCGCTTGGCTATTTGTGACAAGGTAGTCGGGAGTTGGAATTTCGTGACTCCGATAAAAATCTTTTTGCACTATTTTATTTTTAATCAAGCGAATAGCTGCGGGAGTAGGGTATACTTTTACGCCCTCTTTTTCCAATTGCGCTAAAGCATCCACATTTACCGCTTCAATTTCGATAGTAATGGCATCAAGTTTTTTGCCAAATGCATATACATCGTCGTAGTTTCTTATATCACCTTGAATAAAATGATGACACAAATGTGCTGCAGGACAGTCGTGAGAACTTTCCAAAACATAGGTTTCTACAACATAATTGGCCGCAGCTTGTAGCATCATGCGTCCCAATTGGCCGCCTCCTAATATTCCAACTTTCATAAATATTAATAATTGTGGCGAAGATAAGTTGCAGAATAGCAACAAATGCTAAATTTGTTGCTATGAAATACGGTTTTCTAAGTTTTTTTTGTTTTTACATGGTATCAGTATTGGCTCAACCAACGTTTTTTGATATTCAACGTAGCTTTCCTCGCGTAGCGCAAGCTTCCAAAACCAAATTAGATACGCTCAAAAAGCAAGTAGAACAAGTAGGTTTGGTATGGCCTATTGCTCAAATATACATTCGTAGTTTCAAATATGATAGTCAGTTAGAAGTATGGGGTCGCAACAATAGTAAGGAATTGTTTAAACTAGTTAAAACCTATAAAATATGTGCACTAAGTGGCGCATTAGGCCCTAAACGCATAGAGGGTGACTATCAAGTGCCGGAGGGGTTTTATGAAATAGATGCATTTAAACCTAGAAGTAACTATCATTTATCGTTAGGTATTAACTATCCCAACAATTCAGATATGCTACTCAGCGATTCAGTAAAGCCGGGTAAAGATATATTCATTCATGGCACTTGCATAACGGTAGGTTGTATTCCGTTAATGAACGAAATTGAGGAACTCTATTTATTGGCTGCTCAAGCAAAATCGCAGGGGCAGGATTTTATTCCGGTACACATTTTTCCAGTTCGTTTTAATAGACAGAAAAGCGTTGATTTTTTAACCGGGTATACCAAAAACGATACGGATTATTTGCATTTTACCAAGCAGTTAAAACAAGTGTTTGATTATTTTGAAAAACACAAAAAGCTTCCATTAATTTTAATTAATCAAAGAGGTGAGTATGTACTCAATAATTAATACCGCACTGTTTTAGTAAAGCTAATGCGGTAATTTTTCACGAAAACGGCCATATACCCACGTGCCTGCAATAGCAGAAAGTAGGGTAACAAAAGTAATATAACAACCTGTGCCTATTTGTGCAAATAATGGGCCCGGACAAGCGCCTGTAATAGCCCATCCCAAACCAAACAGTAATCCACCAATAACTTGACCTTTGCCAATTTTCTTTTGCTGAAAATCTATCGTTTCTCCGTGAATCGTTTTGATACGTAATTTTTTAATCAGCATTACCGAAATAATGCCTACTACCACTGCCGTTCCAATTACGCCAAACATATGGAAACTTTGGAAACGGAACATTTCTTGTATCCGAAACCAAGATATGATTTCGGCCTTAACAAATACACAGCCAAAAACAATACCCACCGCCGTGTATTTTAAGTTGTAATACCATTTGTGTTCTAATTGGGAATCGTTGACGCACATAGCATCTAATGAACGAATTTCAAAATCGTTATCCGGTATTGTTTGTTTTGTGTGCTGCATAATTAAGGCATTTGTAAAATAAATGGTAAAATCCAATTAGCCATGATAAATCCGCCTATCATAAAGCAAATAGTTGCAATGAGTGATGGCAATTGGAGATTCGATAAGCCCATGATTGAATGACCTGATGTGCATCCACCGGCATAACGCGTACCGAAACCAATTAAAAAACCGCCGACCACCATCACTAACAATCCTTTCATCGAAAAAAGCGTTTCCAAATTAAACAAATCTGAGGGTACAAAATGTTCAAAGTCGTGTATACCGTACACTGCCAATTCCTTAATTAAGTCAGGGTGTACTATTTGAGTTTGCGAGTTGCTTAACCATTTTGTAGCTATAAAAGCACCTATAACAATGCCTAGCACAAAATAAAAGTTCCATTTCTCTTTTCGCCAATTGTATTTGAAAAAAGGAATGTTAGAAGGGAAACAGGCAGCGCAAATATGCCTAAGATTTGAAGATATGCCAAAGTGCTTATTGCCTAAAATTAGCAAGGCTGGTACAATCAAACCAATAACTGCTCCCGCAATGTACCATGGCCAAGGTTGCTGTAAATAATGTAGCATTTGTAATATGTATTAAAAGAAAAATCGAAATGCAAACTACATTTTTAAATGCAAAAACAGCTAATCGGAAACGAAAGTTTAAATTCTTCTCAATAATTTAAAATAGGTTAAATTTATGCATTTTAATTGATAATCAATTGTTTTAGATAGATTACTGAATCGATTATTGTGTTCTGAAAAACAAAAAAATGGGTATAGAACTAATTGGGTATTTTTCATTACTATCATTTTTTTAAAACAATATTAAGCGTGTGCATAAAAAAAAGGCTACCGTGTAGCCTGATGATGCCAAATAGTTTTTAGTAACTGAATAGAAGAATATTTACTTAATTGTTCATTTTTTTTAATAGCGCTTCTTTGCCTATAAAACCGGTATGCTGCCATTTTTTCCCCTTTTTTTGGTAATAAATGAGCGTAGGCAGAGCATCAATATGCCAATTTTGCAATAATTCACTATTGTCGTCGGCATTTACTTTTACCAATTTAAGTTTTCCGTTCGATGCCGCTTCTATTTCTTTTAAAATAGGTGCTAACTGCTTGCAAGGCCCACACCAATCGGCATATACATCTACTAAAACGGCTTCATTTTGGTTAACTGCTTGTTGAATTAACGCTTCCGTTGTGTTAGTTGTAGCAGGGCTTTTTTGGGGCGTATCGGTGGTAATAGGTAGTCCGGCTGCTTTCCATTTCAATATTCCGCCACTCAGTTGGTATACCTTTTTATAGCCTTTTTCATGCAATAATGCGGCGGCTTCTGTACTTCGGCTGCCACTTAAGCAATAAATGAAAATAGGTGTTTCGGTGGGAATTTCAGAAATCTTGTTTTCAAAATCATCAGCTTTCCAATCAATATTCACTGCATTAGGTAAATGCCCTTTGTTAAACTCTTCCGGAGTTCTAACATCAATAACTTGAGCGGTAGGCTGTTGATTGAGTTTGTCGGAAAAATGAATGGGAATGAGATTGAAATTTTGTGCCGATAAATTATCATTATTGCAGCCAATACTGCAAGACACAACAAATACTAGGTATAAAAAGAATACTCGATTCATGACGGGCAAATAAGCGTTGAAAAAAACTTAAATATTCATTAATTTTTTGCTAAATTAAAAAATTAATTCCCAAAAACCATGCCGTATATGCAGATTTTTGGGAATCAATCCGTGCTTTAACTTTTTATTGATACCTAAGCAACTTCATTAGCCAAACTATTGGCTAATGCAATTTTTTCATTGTTGAAAAAATGCCAACTGCATAAACCTCCCGATAACACAAATACTTGCGCAAAGCCATTTTGTACCAAAATGCGTTGTGCCAAATAGGCTTTTTTACCAGTTTCACAAAACAAAAATACCCGTTGGTTTTTGGGTAAAATATCTACAAACTGACGCATGTTTTCAAGTGGAATGTTGGTGGCATTGCCAATTGTACCTTCCTGAAATTGTTGTGCACTGCGTACATCAATTAAAATATTGCTACTACTAAGGCTACTAATATCCGTTACATAAAAAACTTGCAATAGTTTGTTGAGTATATTTTTTGCTACGAACCCGGCAGTATTGATAGGATCTTTTTCTACGGCATAGGGTGTTGTAAGGTTGTGTTCCCATTCTGTTAGTTGATAAATGTTTCCTTTTTGTTGAATTTCAGCGGCTAACATTTCAATGCGTTTTTCCACACCACTATAGCCTGCAATTTGAGCATTCAATAGTTGTCCGCTTGCTGTTGCAAAAGCCAACTGTATGGTAAAAGGCACTTCCTCTGCATGTCCATTAATTTGCTTAAAGCTGTGTGTTGTAGATGTTGTAAATGCGATGCCGGCAGCAGATAAATCGTGTGTGGGCAAGCCCGCAGCAGCCACAGTGAGGTCAAATATTTTGACAATCGAAACATTGATAGCCCCTTTATAGGTTTCCAAATTGCCTAATACTATGTTATTGGCGCATATGCGGCCTTGTTTGCCGGAAATTGCTTCAAAATTGCTATAGCTGGGTTGCCCTGAAATGGGATTCGCAAATTCTATTGCCGGTCCAACTGCATAAATAGCTTCGTTGCTGCTTTGTAAATATTCGTTCACCACAATACCGTTTGTATTGCCTATGGTTAATCCGGCTCTTTGAGCCAATTGTGTGTCGGGAACAATGCCTATGGATAAAATAACCATATCTGCTTCTACATCTCCGTTATCGGTATGTACAGTAATTTGTTCATCTACTTTTGTAAATCCGGTAACATTGCTAGCTAATTGTAAATGAACACCTTTAGCGCGTATGTGTTGCTGTGCTACTGCGGCTATGGGATAGTCGAGCGATGGCAAAATTTGGTTGCACGATTCTATTACAGTTACTTGAATACCTCGGTTGTTCAATATTTCAGCCATTTCTAAAGCCACAAATCCGGCTCCAATAATGGTGGCTTTGTGTACTCTGTGGTTGCGCAAATCTTTTCTGATAGACTGTATGTCATGCGCATTTTTTACGGTGAATATACCGGGCAAATCTACACCGGGCAAGTCGGGAATGACCGATTTTGTACCAAGCGACAAGATGAGGGTATCATAACTTTCCTCGTATATTCTGTTGGTAGGGTGGTGGTAGGCGGTTACTTTTTTAGCTGTTGTGTCTATGGCTATGATTTCTGTTTGTAAGCGCGTATCTACATTGTACAATTGCGCAAAAAGACTGGCTTCCTTGGCTTTGGATACACTTTTTTCTTGTAACGATTTATTGATATGTGTTACAGCTTTGCCATTGGGTAAAGTAATAAATTCACCTCTTTCAAAAATAATAATATTGGCTTGCTCGTTCAGTCGCCTCAAACGTGCAGCAGCAGTTGTGCCGCCTGCAAAGGCTCCTATGATAATGCATTTCATGGTTGGTTTTTTTATGAATTAGAAAATGATTGACAATGTTTTTTTAATAACTTGATGCTTCTACGGGTAAAATAAACACACGTAACGGATGACCGGAATCATACTGTTTATTGTATTGTTGTACCAAGTCTAATGCTTGGTAAGCGTTTTCATTGTGTGTAAAACTGTACATTAGTATCGAATCAAATGTTTCCTGTGGTGCTTCAAACCAAGCATGTATTTCGCTTGCCGAATGCTCGTCCTTGTAGCCGGTTGTGCCGGTTGTGCTAAACACATGAATATTGGCTTGTAAAAAAATAGTTGTTACAGCGTTTTGGTATTCTTTTAAGCTTGTTACAATGAGCATTTTCATATGCTAGTGCGATTGATGATTCAATATTATTTGCTTTCACTCGTTATGAGTTAGCGGTTTCCACCAATAGTTATGTATAGGATTTTTTACCTATAGCATAACTAATAAACGATTTCGCTTTCGTAAGTATCGTTTCGTTGTTCGTAGGCGGGTAGCCCATTTCCGATAATAATTGTACAATGTATTCAGTTGGAATGCCATTACCTATAATACTAACTTTACCTTCTTCCTTGGCAACGGTAACATCGTGTACCCCTTCAATTTTGATAAGCGCATTTACAATTTTGCTCATGCATTTGGTGCAGTCTATATTTTGTACGTAGATGGTTTCAGTGGTTAACATAATCGTTTATTTTTAAGATTAATGATTTAGATGAGTAGGTTCTTTTGAAAACATGCCCAAAAACAAGCCGCCGATTACTGAAAAATAAATCATGCTGCTAGCCGGAGTTGCAGTAATTGAGCAGTCGTTGTTGTGGCAGCCAATCCATTTCCAATATATAAATCCAACAAGAGCCCCAACAAGTGCGCCCGCTATAAACAACTTAAATTCGTGAATGTGCTTTTTCATATTATCAATTGGTTGTCAATTAGTCGTGAATTTTGTCTAACAATACATTCCAGGCACCTCCGTTGTAAGCTTCAATACCCGATTGCTTTAATATATTTTTTGCCATCTCGCTCCGAGCGCCACTTCTGCAGCATGTAACAATAGGTTTATGCAGTCGTTTGAGTATCGCGGCTTTAAAACCAATAACATCTACCGGAATGTTGATGGCTCCATCAATGTGGCCGCCTTCAAATTCGGTCAGTGTTCTTACATCTACAATCACAGCTCCTTTTAGTACCAAGCTTTTAAAATTGGTGTCGTCTATGCCAAATAGGCTTTTTACAGATTCAAACATATCCGTTACTTTAACTTTTAATAATTAAAAAATTATTTGGGTGTTTGTATAGCTTTACTTTGCTATAACAAAGTTGCTGTTAAGTCCTTGGCAATTTTGTGACTTTCATCACTTTTAACCGCACATAGAACATTCATTCATCAGTAAGTGATACCAGTTATTGTTTTAATCTAACAAGTTCGAATTGCCAACATAAAGGCTTTTGTTGGGGCTTTGTGCTTACTCAGCCATATTGTACGGTGGTTCAGGCTGTTTCCGGGCTCCGCTATTGCTCCGGTATGCACCTTAGCAGGATGCACACCAAGCCCTCCACATCCTGCAGCCTTTGGTCATGGTGAACCCTCTATTTGCAAACTGAAAAACCAGATTTATTTGATCGAGTTAGGGATAATCCAATTATTTTGTGCCGTGAATAGGATCAGTATTTGTGACTTCAAATGCTTAAATAATCATAAAACACGGCTTAATAAGGTTGCTTTTGAAACTGCAACACCCTTTTACTTTATATTTGAACTTCATTATGCAAAAAATTATTCATTTTATGATGCGTAGAAAAGGTTGGATACTTTTATTTTCTCTTGTATTTGCAGGTATTTTCATTGCATTTCGTACCATTAACGGGCCTACATCAGTGCCTATTGCCCAAAAGCAAAAACTACTTGTGGCAATAGGGCAACTTTTAGAAGAGCAACATTACAGTCCTAAAAAAATCAATGATGAGTTTTCAAAACAGGTATTCAAAAAATATTTTGAAACACTTGATAACGATAAAACCTTGTTTTTGCAAACGGATATTGATGCACTGAAAAAATTTGAAACACAACTTGATGATGAAATTCATGGTGGTGTAGATATACAATTTGTACCTGCATTAAGTGCATTATACGATAAACGCATTCCGGAAATTACCAAATTATATAAAGAAATTTTAAACAACCCATTCGATTTTTCTACTGATGAAACACTTAGCCAAGATATTGAAAAGATGAGTTTTTCTGCTAATGAAACAGAAAGAGCAGATAGATGGCGCAAAAGATTGAAGTATTTAACCCTTGAGCGATACGCAGATTTGTTGGATCAAAGAGACAAAAGTAAAATTGATAGTATTGCCAAAAAAACCAATACCGACCTTGAAAAAGAAGCCCGAGCTAAGGTGTTAAAATTAATGGACAGAACTTACGATAGAATTAAGGTGAAATTTAACGAAGACGAGCGTTTCAATTCATATGTTAATGTTATTTCTAACCTAATGGATCCTCACACCGACTATTTTCCACCGGTAGAAAAACGCGCTTTTGATGAACAAATGAGCGGGCGTTTTTATGGTATCGGGGCGCAGTTAAAAGAAGAGGATGGCGTTATAAAAATTGCTGCCGTAATGCCCGGAGGCCCTGCATTTAAAAGCGGCGAATTTATGATGAACGATGCAATTGTTAAAGTGGGGCAGGGAGGAAGTACCGAATTGGTAGATGTAACAGGCTATGCAGTGGAAGACGCGGTAAAACTTATTCGTGGTAATAAAAATACCGAAGTAAAATTAACAATCAGAAAAAACGACGGCTCATACAAAACCATCTCGCTGATGCGCGATGAAATTGTTCAAGACGAAACATTTGCAAGAAGTGTTATAGTAAATGAAGGAAATAAAAAAATTGGCTATATCTCTTTGTTGGAATTTTATGCCGATTTTGAACGACCAAATGGTGCTCGTTGTAGCGAAGATGTAGCCAAAGAAATCATTAAACTTAAAGCCGAAAAAGTGGATGGTATTGTTATTGACCTACGCTTTAATGGTGGTGGTTCTTTGTACGAAGTAGCGCAAATGGTTGGTTTATTCATCAAAACAGGGCCGGTTGTACAAATTAAAGACCGTCAAGGTAAAAATACGCTCCTCGAAGATAAAGATCCCTCCGTTTTATATGATGGCCCACTTGCAGTGATGGTAAATGAAACAAGTGCAAGTGCAAGCGAAATATTTGCCGCTGCTATACAAGACTACAAGCGGGGCGTCATTATAGGCAGTTCGTCAACTTATGGCAAAGGCACTGTGCAACGTACTGTACCTTTTGGCAAACCGCTCGACTTTTTTAGTGGACGTACAGAATTTGGTGCATTAAAGCTTACATTTCAAAAATTTTATCGGGTTAATGGTGGTAGTACTCAATTAAGAGGCGTAACCCCCGATATTATTTTGCCGGATCCTTATGATTATTTTAAAATTCGTGAAAAAGATAACCCTGCTTCATTGCCTTGGGATGAAGTAGCGAAAGCCCCAATTCAAACCTATGAAGGTTACGAAACTGTTATTAAAGTTGCCAATGAGAAATTACAAAAAAATCAAAAACTGAATATTATAAAAAACAATACCCAATGGCTTGGGAAGAACTCAGAAAGTGCTATCCAGTTAAAATTGGAAAAATATAAGGAACAGCAAAAAATGTTGCGCAATACACTAAATCAAAATAATGCTTTATTAAAGCTTGATGATGAAATGGATATGCAAGTTTTGCCAGCTGACAAAGATAAATTTTATCACAATGCCGATAAAGCAAAAGGGGAACGCTACCAAAATTGGTTAAAAAACCAAAAAACAGATATGTATATTGACGAATCTGTTAAAATTTTAGCTAATATGATAGCTGAAAAAAACAATATTGCAGCTAATTAACGGCATCTACTAGTCACATTGAAGTACTGTAAACCATCGTTTCGGCTGTTTATTGTATATTGACTAGGCGTCATGATTTTGTATTGCAACTGGTAAGTTTTACACTTTTGCATTCAATAAAACATATATTCCAATTGCTATAAATTTTGCTACGTATTTTTTATGAACGAAGAAATAAATGAAAGTAAATGGTATGCTTTGTATACACAAGCAAAATGGGAAAAAAAGATAGATAGTCAACTAAAAAAAAGAGGAATTGAAAGTTGGTGTCCAATACAAAAGGTAGAAAGGAAATGGTCGGATAGGAAGAAAATTGTGGAAGAACCCCTATTTAGAAGCTACATTTTTGTTAAAATAGATTACAAAAATACGGAACAACGAAATGAGGTTGCCTTTACAAGCGGAGTGCTCCGATTTGTTTACTATTTGGGCAAACCAGCAATCATAAAAGACGAAGAGGTAGACAATATTAAACGCTTTTTAAATGAAAAAGAAGCTAAAATTGAAGTGGTTTCTTCTCAAGGGTTTGTACCTAGTACCAAGGTAGTTATTAGTCAGGGACTCTTTATGGATAAAGCAGGCACGATAGTTAAAGGAAATAAAAAAAGGGTATATGTAAGGTTGCAAAGTTTAGGTCAAATGATGATTGTAGAATTTCCTGTGGAACATCTACTTCTAGATTTAGCAAAGATAGTTTAAGACTATATCCGGCGAAAAAAAAGAATATTATGGCAAAAATTAAAGTTTTTTTGAGTGATGTTGACGGTGTAATGACAGACGCCGGAATGTATTATACTGAAAGTGGCGACGAATTTAAAAAATTCAATACGCACGATGGGATGGGATTTAACCTGATTCAAAAAACAGGTGTTAAAATTGGTATTATTACTACTGAAAATACCAAAATGGTAGAAAGAAGGGCTGCCAAACTTCGGATGGACTATTTGTTCCAAGGTCAAGCATTTGGGGGGAAATTAGGAGCCGCATTAGATATCTGTGAAAAGGAAGGTATTTCATTAGAAGAAGTTGCTTATGTGGGCGATGATGTTAATTGCTTGGAGTTATTACAATCTGTAGGATTAGCAGCATGCCCTGCCAATGCGGTAGCTAAAATCAAAGCTATACCTGGTATCATTCATTTAACCAAGTCGGGAGGCGAGGGTGCAGTGAGAGAATTTATTGATTTAATTTTGGAAAACGGTTGGTAAAAGCATCAATTCTTTTCCATGACACCAAAACTTAAATTTGCCATTATTGGCTGTGGTCGTATTGCTCAACGCCATGCAGCACACATTCACCATTTGGCTACACTTGTTGCCGTTTGCGATACAGACGAAACGAAAGCCCATCATCTAGCACTACAATACACAAATGTAGCTACAATCTTGAGTTTAAAAGATTTGCTAAAGGCTAATCTAGAGATAGATGTAATTGCCATTTGTACGCCTAATGGTTTACATGCACAACAAGCAATAGCTTGCTTACAATCAGGATACCACGTATTGGTAGAAAAACCGATTGCCTTGCAAGTGGAAGATTGCATGGAAATGATGCGTGTAGCAACCGAAAATCATAGAAAAATATTTGCCATAAAGCAAAATAGGTATAATCCTCCGGTGGCTGCTGTAAAGACATTGATAGATGAGGGGCGTTTAGGCAATATCTTCAGCATACAACTTACTTGCTTCTGGAACCGAAATCCTGATTATTATCACGAGTCTTGGAAAGGAACACAATTACTCGATGGAGGAACCCTATTTACACAGTTTAGCCATTTTATCGATTTGCTTTATTGGATGGTAGGTGACGTGGACAAAGTGCAGGCATTTACCGGCAATTATTTGCATAAAGGCATTATTGAATTTGAAGACTCCGGCGTAGTGATATTACAATTTTTAAATGGAGCAATTGGCACCATCAATTATACGGTAAATAGTCACAAACAAAACATGGAAGGTTCGCTAACGATCATTGCTGAAAAAGGGACCGTGAAAATTGGTGGACAATACCTTAACGAACTGGAATATCAAAATATTGAACATTTTACAGTAGATAACCTTCCTAAAGGCAATCCAGCCAATCAATATGGTACGTATGTTGGTAGTATGAGCAACCATGACAAAGTATACCAAAATGTAATTGACGTACTGCAAAACAATCGTGAAATGACCACAAGTGCTTTTGAAGCAATGAAAACAGTTGAAATTATTCGAAAAATTTATGATTCTGTAAATCGTTAACCCATGTTTCAAGAAAAAAATATTGCTATTCGCGCTGTAACAACGGGGCAAGATGTTACCATTGTTCATCCTGTGAATTTATACGAATGTAGTATTGGCGATCAAAGTTTTATTGGGCCTTTTACTGAAATACAAAAGGGCGTAGTGATTGGTAACAGATGCAAAATTCAATCGCATACATTTATTTGCGAATTAGTAACTATTGGCCACGATTGTTTTATTGGTCATGGCGTAATGTTTATCAACGATTTGTTTACAGAAGGTATTCCTGCTAGTGGTAATAAACAACTATGGAAAGCTACTTTTATTGGGAATAAGGTGTCTATTGGTAGCAATGCGACCATATTGCCGGTGCACATTTGTGATAATGTGGTGATTGGTGCAGGTGCAGTTGTAACCAAAAGTATCAAAGTGGCTGGTGTTTATGCCGGTAATCCTGCAAAACTCATTCGGTTACTTTAAAATATACATTCGGTACAAAAGAGTCCGTGTAAATGGTTCATCATTTTTACGATATTTGCACTATGCTACTGTCACTTTTTAAGAAAAAAACACAACCGGACTTATCCTTTATTGCTGTTGACATGCATTCGCATCTGCTGCCAGGCATTGATGACGGTTTGCAAGACATTGAAAAAACCATCAGTTTTATGCAAGACTTGCATGCTGTGGGATATAAAAAATTCATTTGTACACCGCACATATTAAATGGCGTACATAATAATTCGCCCGAAACAATCCTACCTGTTTTGGATAATGTAAGGGCATTACTCAAAGAAAGAAATATTCCCATTTTAGTTGAAGCCGCGGCCGAGTATATGGTTGATGATAGCTTTGAGGAATTGGTGAAAAGCGACCGTCCATTACTAACATTTGGAAGAAACAACATATTAATAGAAATGAGCTATATGGCTCCTTCTCCTAATTTGTACCAAGTTATTTTCGATTTAAAAATGAAAGGGTTAAACCCTATACTTGCTCATCCGGAAAGATACAACTATTATCACATGGATTTTGAAAAATATATTGAAATCAAAGGGCGCGATATTTTTTTTCAAGTAAACTTATTGTCTTTATCAGGGTACTACGGTAAACAAGTAAAAAAAACGGCTGAAAAGCTAATCGAAAAAGGAATGGTTGAATTTATAGGTACGGATATGCACCACGATAACCATTTGATGGCATTCAAACAATTAACTAGTTCCAAATACCTCTATGATTTACTGAAAAATAAACCACTTTTAAATACTACTCTGCTCTAAACTTAAATAAGTACATATACAGATGAATGATTGTAACATGTTATTCATCTGTATATGTACTCAAAACTAGCCTCACTTTATTTCCCATACCAAGGCTGATGCACCTAAAATAGCTGCGTCAGCTTCTTTTAGTTCGCTGAAAATTAACTTTACTTTGTTTTTGAACACGGGAAGTAAATTCTCTTCCATGTATTTGCGTGTAGGTTCAATAATTAAATCTCCTGCTTTGCTCAAACCGCCAAATAAAACAATTGCTTCGGGAGATGAAAACATAACAAAGTTGGCCAAAGCCCGGCCCAAAACTTCACCCGTAAACAAATAAACTTCTTTCGCAATCTTATCGCCCTGTATGGCACACTCGTATACAAGTCGGCTGTCAATTTCGTCTACTGCATAATTGCGCAATAAACTATCTTCGGGGCTATATTTATCTAAAAACTCAACAGCCGTAAGTTTTACCCCCGTAGCCGAACAATATACTTCTAGGCAACCTCTAGAACCCGTTCCAGGATGTAGCCTTCCATTGGGAATAACAATATTGTGTCCTAGCTCGCCGGCAAAACCATCATGGCCTAAAATGAGTTGTCCGTTTGCCACAATACCACTACCAACACCTGTTCCCAAAGTAATCATGATAAAATCTTTCATGCCTTTGGCTGCACCGTACATCATTTCGCCAATTGCAGCGGCATTCGCGTCATTAGTGAGTGCACAAGGCAATCCAAATTTTTCGGTAATGAGTTTACTAAAGGGGATGATTCCTTTCCACCTAAGATTGGCAGCTTCTTCAATCGTTCCTTTATAATAATTCGCATTAGGTGCGCCAATGCCAATTCCTCTGATGTGTTGTTTGCCCCCCACTTGATCAATAGCCGGAATAATTGCTTCGTACAATTCATCAATATAAGCTTCTACCGTTGCGTGTTTTTTTGTAGAAATGGCACCTCTGTAATGTATTTCACCTCTACTATCAACCAAACCAAATACGGAATTGGTACCGCCTATATCAATGCCTAATGCATATTGTTGAGAAGTAAGTACTTGCATGTTGTTCAATTTAAGAATCACAATATTAGAGAAACTTTTTACTGACCAAAAAAAAACTTACTCCTTTTTCAGGAGTTGAGAAAACGGATGAATAAATTGGGCTAATCAATGTGTCTTAGCGGCATGATTTTGTTACTTAAGGTTGCCTTGTTTTTTATTTATACGCAACAATACAATAAAAATTTACTATTTTGAGCCGTGCAATGTAGGTCTATTTCAAATTTAGTAGTTTATTTGTAAGCATCTTTATTGTCAACAATGCATATAAATGCTTGTTTGTTTAATATTTATTTAACCATCTTGTATATGACCACGACTGCTACTACACCAAAATCATCCCTTAGTTCGATTTTGATTATTGGGACATTATTTTTCATTTTCGGATTTATTACCTGGACGAATGGCTCGTTGATCCCCTACCTCAAAATTGCCTGTGAATTAAAAACTGATGCGGAATCGTATTTAGTGGCAACTGCTTTTTTTATTGCTTACACAGTTATGGCCTTGCCATCCTCAGTAGTGATTGCCCAATTAGGTTATAAAAAGAGCATGAGTGTAGGTCTTTTGGTGATGGCTGTAGGTGCATTAATCTTTATTCCCGCGGCTCAATCGCGTCAATTCCCTCTATTTTTAACGGGATTATTTGTAATTGGTACAGGGCTTGCTTTATTACAAACGGCGGCTAATCCTTTCGTATCGGTAATTGGTCCTATTGAAAGTGCGGCTTCGCGCATTAGTGTTATGGGCATTTGCAACAAAGTAGCTGGTATTATTGCTGGGATTGTATTTGGCAATATAGCGTTGAAAGATGCTGACGCATTAATTGAAAAATTGAAGCAAGTAGATTTAGCTACTAAAAATGAAATGCTAATTGAATTATCTAATAGAGTCGTGGTGCCTTATGGTATCATAGCAGTGGCTTTGTTGCTGCTAGCATTGGGTGTTTGGTATTCTGCTTTGCCCGATATCAATGACCAAGATATTGAAACCAATGAAGGTGATGGAATTATTACCAATCAATCTTCCTCTATTTTTGCTTTTCCGCATTTATGGCTTGGTGTATTGGCGCTGTTTTTATATGTAGGAGTTGAGGTAATTGCCGGCGATACAATTATTAGTTATGGTAAGTCGTTAGGAATACCCTTGGCTACGGCTCGATATTTTACACAAGCAACGCTAGCTTGTATGCTTGTTGGGTATATTATTGGCATTTTTGCTATCCCTAAATACATTACACAACAAAAAGCATTGGTCGTTAGTGCTGTTTTGGGATTGATATTTAGTGTAACTGCCGTGTTATTGAAAGGATATTTATCGGTTGGTAGCATAGCGTTACTTGGGTTGGCTAATTCACTCATGTGGCCGGCAATATTTCCTTTGGCAATTTCCGGGTTGGGAAAACAAACTAAGTTGGGCGGGGCATTGCTCATAATGGCTATAGCTGGCGGTGCCACATTGCCAATTATGTATGGTAAATTAAGCGAAGCTATAGGAACTCAACAGGCATATTTGTTGATGCTTCCTTGTTATTTGTATATTGCTTATTTTGGCGCTAAAGGATATGCCGTTAAAAGAAATAAAGTTGTCATAAAATAATTCATTTCATGGAAATAATACATATAAGTGCAGAATGTTATCCGGTTGCCAAAGCCGGAGGCCTCGGCGATGTAGTTGGTGCGTTGCCCAAATACCAATGTAAAGCTGGCCACGATGCCAAAGTGGTTATGCCTTTGTACAAAACAAAGTTTTTAACAACCGCAGCATGGGAGGTGGATTATAAAGCCGACGCCTACTTGGGAAACCAATATTTTGCTTACACAGTTTTAAAAGAGAAAAACAATACACTTGGTTTTCCATTGTATTTAATTGAAATTCCGGGACTAACAGATAGAGAGAAAATATATGGATATGCCGATGATACCGAGCGATTTTTAGCTTTTCAAATCGCTTTGCTCGACTGGATGAGTCAGTGGCAACACATTCCGGATATCATCCATTGCCACGATCACCATACCGGATTAATTCCCTTTATGATGCAATATTGTTATCGATATGCCAAGCTATCTTCTATACGTTCTATTTTTACCATTCACAATGCGCAATACCAAGGTTGGATGGAATGGAACAAATTGCATTATTTGCCCCATTTTGATGAATGGAAAACCGGTTTGCTAGAATGGCAACACTCCATCAATCCATTGGCATGCGCTATAAAATGTGCATGGAAGGTAACAACGGTTAGCAATACTTACATGGGTGAATTGCGGTATCAAAGCAACGGATTAGAAAGCTTATTCGAGTACGAGAAGGGGAAGTGCTTAGGCATTTTAAACGGTATTGATAACGAAGTATGGAATCCGCTGACCGATACGTATTTGGAAAATCATTTTGATGTTAAAACTGTTGGCAAAGGAAAAAAGAAAAACAAAGAACTTATTTGCAACCAATTTAATTTGGACATTACTAAGCCGCTTTTCGTATTTATAGGTCGTTTAGTGGGCGAAAAAGCAGCAGATGTATTACCGGATGCAATTAAAACGGCATTGTATTATATGCCCAATCAAGCCAATTATTTAATCTTAGGAACCGGTGAAGCACACGTAGAGTGGCAATTTGAACAAATGATGGCTGCATATCCGGGTCAATATAATGCAGTAATAGGTTATAAAGAAGCGTTAAGCCATTTGCTATATGCAGGGGCCGACTTTTTATTGATGCCAAGTAGAGTAGAACCATGCGGCTTAAATCAAATGTATGCCATGCGTTATGGAACTGTACCTATGGTACGTAATACCGGCGGACTAGCCGACACGGTGGTAGACATGGGCGACAGCAACGGTTTTGGCATTAAATTCAATCATGCTTCTATTAACGATATTACGTATTCTATCGGAAGAGCAATTGAGGTTTTTCATAATAGCGACCAATTAAATAGCATGCGCAAAACCATGATGCAAATTGACCATAGTTGGGAACAAACCGTGAGTGACTATACTTTAGTTTATCAATCATTTTAATATCATTGAATCAATTACATTCTTAATGAGTAATTGTTTATCCCTTAATTGAAGTAGTTTTTCACCTATCCATCATGAAAAAAAAGTTATTCAATATCGGTAAATACCTTTTGTTTTTAGGTATTGGTGTTTTTTTGGTTTGGTGGAGTTTGCACAAAATACCATCAGATAAGTGGGACGATTTTCAACACTCGTTGCGTACAGCTAACTATTGGCTTTTATTGCCTGTTTTTTTTATTTTATCTGCCAGTCATGTATTACGCAGTTTAAGATGGCAAATCATTATTGGCACCATAGGTTCCAAACCAAAGTTGCCTAATACTTTTTTTGCCGTAATGATTGGCTACCTCGCTAATCTAGCAGTACCTCGGCTAGGGGAGGTATTAAAATGCACCATTTTGGCAAAATATGAACATGTTCCTGCGGATAAATTGGTTGGTACAATTGTAGCGGAACGAGCAGTAGATGTTATTTGCTTGGGGCTTGTTTTTTTATTAGCATTTTTGGTTCAATACGATTTAGTGTATCAATTTGCTGTGCAATTGATGACGCAAATCAACAATCAATTTACCCATTTACCTACTACCCTTATTGCAATTGGCATTGTTGTAGCAATAGGATTTTTTTTCGTAGCAAAAATACTTGCTCAAAAGTACAAGCATATTAAGCCTGTGGCCTTTGTTCTGCAAATTGGAGTGGGAATATGGCAGGGTTTTTCTGCCATACGGAATATTCGCCAAAAAGGAATGTTCTTTGTATATACACTCCTAATTTGGATAATGTATATTGGCGGCACGTGGGTTGGTTTGTATGCTACCCAAGGTACAGCACATCTTGGAGTACAGCATGCTATTGCGGCTTTGGCATTTGCAAGTATTGGTATGATTATAACACCCGGTGGGATAGGGGCTTATGCTTTTTTTCTGGCCAAAGTGCTTGAAAAAAATGGAGTTCCTTTTGAAATTGGCTTTGCAAATGGCACCCTGCAATGGTTTGCCCAATTTTTAATCGTGGTATTGGTTGGGTTTGTGTGTTTAATGTTGTTACCTGTTTATAATAAAAGTAAAACTATATGAGGCAAATAGATGCTATTGATAAAAAAATATATAGCTTGGCGCAACTAGCATCAGTGGTAGCCACTTATAAAACCATTGGAAAAACGGTTGCTTTCACCAATGGATGTTTTGATATTTTGCACGAAGGACACATATTTTCGCTTTCTCAGGCTGCAAAAGAGGCCGATTATTTAGTAGTAGGGGTAAATAGTGATGCGAGCGTGAAACGTTTAAAAGGTACTTCAAGGCCTGTCAATAACCAAGATGCGAGAAGTTTATTATTAGCTAGTTTGCTAATTGTGGATGCCGTAGTGGTATTTGATGAAGATACCCCCTTACGAGTGATTGAAACCTTACTTCCCGATGTGCTTGTAAAAGGGGGCGATTATACTATTGAGCAAATTGTAGGAGCAAAAGAAGTTATTGCAAACGGTGGTAAGGTTATCATTAATTCACTTATTCCGGATAGATCTACAACTGGCATCATTGACAAAATTCGTAGTTTGGGTTAACAAATAGTTGATTTATAATATTGATTTCCTTTATTTAAATACAAATCTATTCTACTTTATAATTAAAACAACATAATGACCCATTCAACACTTATCAGAAAAATTTGCTTATCAGCTATGCTTTTGTTTGCTAATTTTTTACTAAAAGCACAACAAATACAACAATTGAACAACCAAGATGGCTTGTTTGCTTCGGTTGAACTTACAAGGATTGATTCTTCAAAATCTAAAGAAACCTATTTAGCAATTGCAAAGCTTGAAAACAAGAATAATTTTGACGTTTTTTATGGTGTTCCAATGACCAAAAATACATCTGGCCAATATGAAATTGGATTGCTCCAAAACATTTCTGTTGCTCAAATCACTGTTAGAAATTCGACATCCTTTTTTGGAGACTATCTCAACTTTGTTGGTAAGGAAACTAATTTAGTTACTATTGACAATCAAAAGCTTTATGCCATACCCAAAGGCGTTTTTTTAACTGTAGAAAAAGAATTTAAAGTAAAAGCAGGAAATAAACCAATACTTACCAATACCTTTTTGATGAATAATAAACCAACTGAAGCGTTTGAAATTGCTTTGAATGAAAAGCAGTTAAACGGCGATTGGAAAAATAGTTGTGGAAATATTACGTTTATGCTTACCTACACTTCAGGAAGTAATAACCAGTTCGTTTTAAAACAAAGAGTAAACGGAAAAGAAATCAGTTGGAAAAAAACTGCTGCATATGTATTTGAAAAAGTAGGAGATAGCAATACTAAATTGGTTTTTAGTTCAGCAAAACAAACATTTACGTACGTATCAGCGGATGGAATTGAATGTACTTGGACTAAAAATTAGTAGGGCTTTGTATCATAACTTGCAATTTGGATTGTTTTTTGAGGTAGCTTTTTGTCTATTTCGTTGAGCAGTTTGCGCTGATAAAGAACACTAAAATAAAAAAGGTTGCACTATATTTATAATGCAACCTTTTTTAATAATGACATACTGGTCAAAAATAGTTGGTAAAATTTTGTGTAATCCTTTACAGTAAAGGCTTTCAGAGTAGTCCATTGAAATTGGTTTCAATGGACTATTTTTTTGGGAT
>Ga0114938_1000426_pt1 | contig 31955 bp, 28 predicted proteins | sample AshMeaBigSpring_FD_88675 | JGI IMG/M metagenome (GOLD analysis project Ga0114938, IMG submission 88675) | Groundwater microbial communities from Big Spring, Nevada to study Microbial Dark Matter (Phase II) - Ash Meadows Big Spring | ecosystem: Environmental > Aquatic > Deep subsurface >... | reverse complement strand
CAGTCGAGGAATAGCGGCAGTCTCCCTCAATCCGCTCGTCCAGGTACCAGTAGATGGGCTGGGGCTTGGCAGCCGAGCCCTTCTTACCGGTTGCGGTTCCCGGCGAGCTCGCGCCTCCTTCAGAGCTGGATACGATGACGATTCCATCGATGACCGTTTCGTGGTCTTCGAGTCTCTTCTGCTCCTCATCCCGGGGCGGGGGGGTTTCCGGCTCAGGGTTCTCGAGAACGGTCGTCTGGGTCTGCTTGCCCGGGTCTTCTTGGGCGAGGGCAACAGAGCCTGCCACCAGCAACCAGCAGAGGAGTGGCAGAGCCAGCACGGTCCGCACACAGCAAGCCTATGCGGCGCCGGTAGGAGCTGCAAGAGGGTTGTGGATCGAGTTTTCGCGACCCGGTAAACCTGCGTCCACTAGTGGCATCGTGCGCAACCGAGCCAAGATCGATTCCGCCATCAGAAACACGAAGGCCTTCCTTGATGTACAGGTAGGAGTTCGGGAGTTTCGATCGCTAGCAGTGGGACTTCGTCAGTGGTGCTCCCATCCAGCACCACTCGAAGAATATCTTCGTTATCGAGGTCGGGGATCGACCCCGATGCCGGGGGTGGAACGGAGCCGGACCGCACCTGCCTCCAGACTCCAGGCGGGCTCAACGATGTCGTCGGTTAGATACCGGCTGGGAAGCGCGAGATCGCCGGGAACTGAGAACCCGGGAAGGCTAGCAACCGCAAGATTGTGAGCTCGGCCGATTCCGGTCTCGAGCAAGCCCCCGCACCGAAGGCGCACGCCTGCCTCCACCGCCAGCTGGTGGAGGGCAAGCAGTTGACGGTGACCTCCCACCAAAGCGGTCCTCAGGTTGATGATCGGTGCTGATCGTTGCGAGATGTGCTGGGCCGCCTCCTCGACGTCTCGCACGGATTCGTCGAGGCAGAGCGGAGTTTGGATGAACTTTCCCAGCTCCGTGATCTGAGCGGTGTGTTCGCGGTCGAAGGGCTGTTCGATGAACTCCAAGTCAAAAGTGTCCAGCTGCTCGAGGCGAGAGCGTTGGTCGGGGAAGTAGGTGCCATTGGCGTCGAGCGCGATCCGCAACTGGGGGAATCGTTCCCGCACCGCCTGCACCATCGTCCCAGCTGTTTCCGGTTGCACCTTCAGCTTGACGAAGCCGTAGCCTTCTGCGACCGTCTCCGCCACCTCTTCACACAGAAGATCCGGGCTGGGGTGGAGGCCGATCGAAGCCACTGGGACCACCTCGAGTCGGTTTCCGCCCAGCACGCTCCACAGCGGTTGGCCCGCCAGGCGGGCAGTCAGGTCCCAAGCCGCGGTCTCAATGGCGGCCCTGGTAGAAGCGGATGCGATTTTCGAGATCGCTTGCCCCAGCTCATCGATTCCGCTGAAGGTGCTGCCTTCCAGCAGTACTCGGGACGCCGAGAGGGCTTGGGTGGCGGCTTCGATGGTCTCACTGCGGACGCCGATCGAGCCCAGCGGCCCGCATTCCCCCCAACCCACGGTCTGGTCGGCTGCCAGGCCGACCAAGATCAGGCGCCGATGGGTGAGGGTGCCGCGGGGGGTGACAAACGGCTGACGCAGCGGGATGTCTCGCGGGTCCAACACGAGTTCTGTCACTTCCAACCTGCTCACCTGGGCGCCACGTAGAGAGACTGCAGCGAGCGGCCGATTCTCCCCATTCGATCCGAGAGCGCGCTCTCGGCCAAGCCGCTCCCCATCTCGGACAGAATGGTGCGGCTCTCCATCTGGATCCATTCGTCGACCGGGGCCCGGCTGAGATGAACAGTGAGGTCGGGGTTGATGTAGAGGTAGGTGTGCATCGGAAGCTCCCAGCTGATGCCGTTGCCGAAGTCGGCGAGTGCTACCACCCGTTCCACTGGAGAGGCCTCAGCTCCATCCACCACCGGCGCTATCAACCGAGCCCAAACCGTAACCGGTCCCGCTTCGTCCAGCCGGCCGGCGACCGTTCGGAACTCGACTCCGTGGCGGTGAAAGGCGGGCTCGGGGCCTGGATGAAACACCGTCACCCGATCTGCCACAGACTCCGGCGTGACTTCCGGCGCGGACGAAACACTGGCTGGCACGCCAGCCATCGCTCGCTGGCGGATGCGGAGCCCCTGAGCACGCACCACCTCCATGTCGCCGGCCACGATGCTGGCGCTCAGCAGACTTACCCGCTTGCCGCCCCGCACTACCTCAGTGGTGACTGTGAGCTCGACCAAAGGGACCGGACGCAGGATCTCGACCGTAAGCCGAGCCAGCAGCTTGTCTGGTTCGGGGTGGTCGGCGTCAAGCGCATGCACGATGAGGGCGGAGGGGGGCCCCCCGTGTAGGGCGTCAGGAGTCCAGGGACCCCGAGTTAGCTCGGAAGGAAGAAAGTGGGTGGCATCCACCCGGCGAAACAGCGCCGGGGGATTCGTCACCGGGCCAGCTGGGAGATCACTATGAAGAACAAGAAAATTATCCAGCCGATGAAAGGTCGGACCGTCTTTACCAGCTCATTCCATGTCACCTGGGTTGAGGTTTGGCCAGGAAACGGAGGCAAGCTGGGCGATGGTCGCTCTGTCTGGACGGGAACGCCGTCGATGGTGCGGGCGCTGGAGCGGTCGATGCCTTCTACCGTCACCCGATCCATTCCCCGCACCTCCATGGAATCCCGCGCACTAACTTCTACCTGGTCGCGGGTGAGCCCTTCGAAGCTGTCGATGGATTCGTAAGCGACACCTGGGGGCGGTGCCGACCGAAGCCTAGGGCGGGGAGTAACCGCTGGGTCGGGCTGGCGCAACCCGCGAACCACCTGCGACGCCTCTTCTGCTAAGCGGGTCTTGGCCTCGGCGATCATCTGCTCGCTTGTCTTCCATAGTTTCTTGGCGGTTGCGCTTGAGTGACGGGCTGGATCAGAAGATGGCATGGCGGTTGTGCTCCTACATGTTGGCGGTGAACCATTGCTTGGCCACCACCGCCGGATCTTTTCCGTCGATTCCCACCTGGCGGTTGAGTTCAGTCAACGCCTGGGTGGTGAGCTTCTTGGAGACAGGATCCAGAGCCTTGGCCAGGTCATCTCCGTAAGCGTCGGCAATCGCCTTGCGGACTACAGGCACCACATTCTCGGCCGGCTGCAGGTTCTTGTCGTCTTCCAGCAGCACAAACCCCTTAGCCGCGATCGAGCCGTCAGAGGTGAAGAGGAGGGCGACATCGATCTCGCCGCCTTCCAGCGCGGTGAGGGTGATGGGACCGCCAACGTCAAGCGGCTTGAACTCCTTGAAGGAGAGCCCGTAAATCGTCTCCAGCCCCTTGAGGCAGAGGTCGCGCTGGGGGCATTCCGGCGGTCCGCCAAAGATCAGGTCGGCTTCTTTTCCGGCGAGATCGCTGACTTTGGTTAGATCGAGCTGGTCGGCGGTGGCTTGGGTGACGACAAAGCCGTTCTTGTCCTGGGCGGGCGCGTAGGCGAGCGCGGTGAGGCCGATCTTCTCCAGCTCGGTGACGAGGTCTTCATAGGTCTTGTTTTGGTCGGAGCTGGGACTACCTTTCAGGAAGCCGAGCAGAGTGCCGGTGTACTCGGGGATGAGATCGATCTCACCGTTTTCCAGCGCCGGCTTGACCACCTCACGACTTCCCAGATTGAGCTTGAGCTCGACCGGGATCCCCTTCTCTGTTAGCGCCTCGGCGTAGAGGTTGGCGAGGATCTGGCTCTCGCCGAAATTGAACGAGGAGATCTTCACAGTTGGCCCAGCCCCGATCTCCTCATCGTCACCGCACGCCGCTGCCACCAGCCCCAGAGCACAACTGAGGGCCAGTATCCGCCGCAACATCAGGATTTCCTTCCTTCGGGATCAGCAAAACCTTAGTCGCTTCAGGGGCTTACGACGCGACTGGTTGGTAGGCGCCGGGCCAGTAGGCGAAATAGCCAATCGCTGAGTAGCGCCAGGGCCGCCACCAGCACCGCGCCGGCAAACAGCTCGACATCGTCATGTTGGGCGAAACCATCAACGATGAAGCGCCCCAACCCGCCGTAGGCAACCAACGCGCCCAGAGTTGCGGTGGCTACCACCTGCACAAAGGCAACCCGAAGGCCGGAAAGAATCAATGGAGACGCCAGTGGCAGCTCGACCCGGGTCAGCAGTTGGACTTCAGACAGCCCCATTCCGCGTCCCGCCTCGACCGTGTCTTGATCAACTTCTCGCACTCCGGTCAGCACCCCCAGAAAGATGGGGGGGATGGCGAGGGCGACCATGGCGACCGCGGTAGGAAAAAACCCGAGCCCGCTATCGATAAAGGGAAGCCGTTTGGCGAGCCAGATCGTGACCGGAAGCGACAGCGCAACGATACCAAACGAGGGGATGGCGCGCCCTAAGTTGGCCAACGAGGCGCCCAGCACGGCGCCCTTACCCCGGTGTCCGATCCAGGCCGCCGGGGGAATCGCCAACCCGGCCGCAATCACAACTGAGACCGCAGAGACATTGAGGTGCTCGGCCAGCCGCGCTACATACCCGGCCGAGCCGTCCCAGTTGTTGGCGAACCAGTCCAGCACTTCGCTCAAGAAATCCATCAAGCCGGCGCTTTTCTGCGAGCCCACGGAGTGAGCAACCGCTCGCTGAGTGCCAGTGCGAAGTCGATGGCGACAGCCAATCCCACCGATCCGATCACCCCCAGCACGATGGTGGTCCAGAAGAAGCCGGGCCGGGTGAGGCCGTCCAGGATGAAGAAGCCGAAACCGCCCAATCCGATCAAAGCGGTCACTGTCACCAACCCCACCACCGTCACCGCCGCCACCCGCAGGCCGGAGAAGATAATTGGAAGTCCGAGAGGAAGCTCCACCGCCAGTAAGCGCCTGCTTCGGCTGTACCCCATCGCGTCTGCAGTTTCTGTTACCGCCGGGTCGACTCCAGCAATGGCATCCAGGATGGAGCCGGTCAGGATGAACAAGGTGTAGCTCACCAGCCCGATCTCGGCGGTGAGCAGAGAAAGGCCGGTGAGTGGGATCAAGAGCGCAAACAGAGCCAGGCTGGGGATGGTGTAGAGAATCCCGGTCACGCTGCTGATCACACCCCGCAATCGCCGCCAGCGGATCGCAGCTAACGCCAGCCCGAAGGAAACCAGCAGCCCGATCCCGACGGCCGCCAGCACCAGCGTCAAGTGTTCCGCCAGCCGGTCGGCTATCTCGGAAAGGTGATCAGCCACCCACTCGAATCGAAACAGTGGCTGGGCGGCCTGGGCCAGGGGGGGAGTCACGGGGTCTTGACTGGAATCGGTTGGGTTCGATCCAAGACTGCTTCGACGATCCGCTCCAGGGTCAGGAGTCCCAGGTAGTTGTCGTTGTCGTATACCGCGGCGGCTTTGGCGGGAGCACTCAGGATCAGTCTCAGCGCTTCTATCAACCCGTGCTGTGGTCCGAGGCGGGGAGTTCCGTCGGGGATGGGAACCGTCTGCAACGAGAGCTGGCCCACCTGAGCCAGGTCGAGACGGACGAGACCGCGATCCGCTCCCAGGAACTCCTCGACGAAGCGGCTGGCCGGACTACTCAACAGCTCGGCGGGGGTGCCGTACTGCTCGAGATGGCCGCCCTGTTGCATCAGGGCTACTCGATCGCCCAGCTTGATCGCCTCGTCGATGTCGTGAGTGACCAGAACGATGGTCTTTCTGAGTCTCGCTTGCAAGGCCAGCAGCTCGTCTTGGAGACGGGCCCGAATGATCGGATCTACTGCGCCAAAGGGCTCGTCCATCAACAGCACCGGAGGATCGGAGGCCAGCGCTCTCGCAACGCCCACTCGCTGTTGCTGTCCACCAGAAAGCTGGGAGGGGTAACGGCCAAGCAAGTGGTGGTCGAGGCCAGTCAGGGTCGCCAACTCCTCCACTCGCCGGCGGATGCGAGCGGGTTCCCAGCTCAAGAGCCTGGGAACCGTCTCGATGTTCTGAGCGACGGTGCGGTGAGGAAACAGACCCACCCGCTGAATTACGTAACCGATTGACTGGCGCAGCCGGGGAGCACTCACCGAGCGCACGTCGCGGCCGGCTACCTCGATCCGGCCCCGGTTGGGTTCCACCAGCCGGTTGATCATCTTGAGGCTGGTGGTCTTGCCGCAGCCAGAGGGTCCCACCAACACCACGATCTCGCCGGCCGGGATCTCCAAGGAGAGGTTCTCGACAGCCGGCGCCGAACTGCCGGCGAAGACTTTGGTGACCCGGTCAAAGCGGATCATGGTTTCCACCCGTCCGAGGTTAGGTAGTCCGCCGAGCGCTAGCGATGTCCCCGGGGGCCCGGCGATGTGACTTAGTACAGCGAGTAGTGGCCCCGGATCAACCGATCGCGAACACCTTCCCAGTCAGCCAGCGATTCCTTGACGATTGATTCGATGGCGCCGTTGTCGGCGTTGCCTGCCACCTCGACGTGAACCACGTTGGGATCGGTTACCGGGCTTCCGATCCGGCTGAGGAGCTTGACAGTCGCCTCCGTAGCACCAGATTCGGCCAGGGCGCGGGTGGCGATGTCGTGGGCAACCGCGTGGTAGGTCTTGCCGACATGGCTGGCCGGGTTCTTGCCAGCCGCGGCTTCCAGTGACATCGGTCGGTAAGGGGTGATCAGTCCGCCGAAGCGGTTGCCTCTTCCCACTTGGCCGTCGTCACCGGCCTCGGCCGAGGTACCGCTCAGCGTGAGGTAGGGCGAGTCATCGTTGTCGGCCTGGTTAACCGAAACCGGCACCGACATCCCCAGCACCGCCGAGGCGACCCGGGTGGCTTCGGCGCGGATGGCATCGATGGCCTCGTCGTACTCGGCGCGGTTTTTGACCTGGCCGGCCATCACCGGGGCTGCCACCGTGATGTCGTGCTCGTCACCAATCCGAGCTCCCATCACCTTGATGTCCCTTCCGGCCGGCACCGAGCGGCGGAACTGGTCTGAGTTGAGGGTTGTCTCCACCTGGTACACCGCTTCTTCCAGCGGGGAGCGGTTGAGCGAAGCCACCGCGAACGAAGTGTCGTTGGAGAGCGGCACCGCCTGCTCACGGCCCGAGATCACCAGCTGGAGATCGGAGGAGGATTGGCTGAGCCAAATGTCCACTTCGAAGGCGTCGTCGAAGGCCGGGTAGAGGAAAAGGGCGGCCAGGTTGTTGCGAACCTTTTCTCGCAGCGCGTCAAGGCCGGGCGACCAACGCCGGAAGTCGGCCTTCCCAACCAAGATCAGGCGGGCCTTGCTGAGATGCTCGCCACCGCCGAATTCCACTCGGGCCGAGCCGGCCGCCAGCACCGCCTTGTCGACGTTGAAGTGCTGGATGGCGCCGGTGTTCTCGATGAAACCGCGGGCGAGGTCCTGACACAGCTTCTCGGCCAAGTCATCGCAGATCGTGTCTGGATGTCCGGCTCCCTTTCGCTCGACGAACTCGACCGGCGGGCGGTAGTCGGGCCGCTTGGTGATAGATAGGTTCATGACCTTCCGAGGTGGGCTTGGCTGACAGAATAGTCGGGGTTGTCCCCCCGCGTACTCGGATTAGGATCGACAACAGGGAGGTTTGAATTCATGACCACGGACCACCGCACCGCGGCAAGATGTGAGCAGGCTGAAAAGGTCTACGGCAACGGTGAGGCCGCGGTCAGGGCCCTGGATGGGGTCAGCGCTGAGTTCCCGGCGGGGGTCTTTACCGCCATCATGGGGCCTTCCGGATCCGGCAAGTCGACGCTGCTGCATTGCCTGGCTGGTCTCGATGTTCTTTCCGGCGGGAAGACTTTCATCGGCGATGTCGACCTCACTCGACTCAGCGAGCGCCAGCTGACTCAGGTGCGGCGGGACAAGGTGGGCTTCGTCTTCCAAGCCTTCAACTTGATCCCAACCCTTTCCGCGGCCGAAAACATCTCGCTGCCGCTTGCGATTGGAGGAAAAGAAGTCGAGCGGGCCTGGATGGGACAGGTGGTGGGGAAGCTGGGCTTGGCCAATCGGCTCAGCCATCGACCCAGCCAGCTCTCGGGAGGCCAACAACAGCGAGTGGCGGCGGCCAGAGCCTTGGTCAGTCGACCCGAGATCGTGTTTGCGGATGAGCCAACCGGCAACTTGGATTCCCACAGCGCGGCGGGGCTGCTCGAGTTCCTAGTGCAGGCGGTGCGTGAGTTCGGTCAGACGATCGTGATGGTGACCCATGATCCGGCGGTGGCGGCTCGCACCGACCGCGTGTTGTTTCTGCAGGACGGGCGCGTTGTCGACGAACTGGCCGGCCCCACCCTGGCCGGCATCCACGACCGGATGCAGAAATTGACCGCCTAATGTGGCGAGTCACGCTCAGGGGTTTCTTCGCTCACAAGCTGAGGCTGGCGCTGACCGCTCTTGCGATTGCGCTCGGTGTCGCCTTCGTCAGCGGAACCCTGGTGCTCACCGACACCATGGGAAGCGTGTTTGATGATTTGTTTGCGGAGGCCACTTCCGGCTACGACGTTGCAGTCCGCTCGACCGCCGCCTTCGAGGGAAGCTTCGGTCCCACTCAGCGAGACCGGATCCCGGCCTCGCTGGCGGAAGCAGTTGCGGGGGTGGAAGGGGCGGCGGAGATTCGCGGATCGGTGCAGGGCTTCGCCCAGGTTGTGGATGCCGATGGCAAAGCATTCACCCGGGGGGGGGCGCCTACCTTCGGGCTGTCTTGGGTGGAAGGGATGGGGGACGTGCTTCGCCTCAAGCAGGGTCGCCCGCCAGCCGCCGCCGGCGAGCTGGGCCTGGATGCTTCGACTTCCAAAGCCATCCAGCTGGGAGTAGGCGACCGGGTGCGGGTGCTGTTGGCAGCAGGCAGTGAGGAATTCGAGATCGTTGGGGTGTTCGGGTTCGGGAGTTCGGACAACCTGGGGGGAGCCTCGATGGTGGTGTTCGATCTCGCCACCGCCCAACGGGCCTTCGACGCCATCGACGAGTTTGACACCATCACGGTGGCAGGTGAGGAAGGTGTCAGCGAAGTGGAGCTGAGAGATCGGGTGGCGACTGTGCTTCCGGCGGGATTGGAGGCTATCACCGCCGGTAACTTGGCGGATGAGCAGTCGTCGCAGATCAAAGATGCCCTCGGCTTTTTCAACATCGCTTTGTTGGTTTTCGCCGGGGTGGCGCTTTTCGTTGGCGCCTTCATAATCCAAAATACTTTCCAGATCATCGTCGTACAGCGGATGCGCGAGCTGGGGCTTTTGAGAGCTGTCGGAGCGACTGGCGGCCAAATTGTTCGTATGGTGTTAGTCGAGGCCACCATCGTTGCGCTGGGAGCCTCTTTGATTGGGCTGGGGCTGGGGATTGGGCTGGCGATCGGACTGCGGGAGCTGCTGGCGGGATTCGGCATCGACCTGCCCACCGGTGACTTGGCGGTGAGGCCGCGTACCGTTATCGCCGGGTTGGCAGTAGGACTCGGAGTCGCCCTCGTCTCTGCGTTCTTTCCTGCTCGCAAAGCTGCTCGGGTTCCGGCAATGGCAGCACTGGAGCCGACCGCACTCGGGGGCGGCGCCTCACTGCGGCGGCGAGTAATCGCCGGCGTGCTGGTCTCGACATTCGGTGTCGGCCTGCTCGGCTTTGGACTCTTCGGCGGTCCCTCCAACGCGATCGCTTACGTGGGGGGGGGAGCGTCGCTGGTGTTGTTAGGGGTGGCGGTGCTCGGTCCAGTACTCGCCCGTCCGCTGGCCGGCTGGCTGGGGGCTCCGTTGGCCGGGTTCGGAATTCCGGGCCGGTTGGCGAAGGAGAACGCAGTTCGCCAGCCCCGGCGCACCGCCGCCACCGCCTCCGCCCTCATGATCGGTTTGGCGCAAGTCAGTATGGTCGCCATCCTCGCCACCTCCCTCAAGGCATCGGTTAACAAGATCTTGGACGAATCCGTGCAGGGGGACTACCTGGTTCAGCCAAGCTCCGCCTTCAGTCAGACCGGATTTAGTCCCAGCCTTGCCGAGCGCTTGCGGGCGCTGCCGGAGGCGGGAGTTGTGTCAGCGACTCGATACGCCGAGTGGAAACTCGACGGTGGCTCTTCCAAGTTCGTGAGCGGGGTTGACCCCTCGACTGTCTCCCAGGTGTTCGAACTCGGCGTCAAGCAGGGCAATATCGCCGATCTGGCTTCGGGTGGGGTGTTTGTTGCCAGCGACGTAGCCGAGAAGCAGGGTTGGGTGTTGGGAACCCTTGTCCCAATGGAATACGGCCGCACCGGAGTGCAACCAACCCCGGTCGTGGGAACCTTCACGGGCGACTCTTTTTCTCCGCTGGGTGAATTCTTGGTAAGTCTGGAAACGATCACTGCCAATACCACCGATCAGCCGCTCGATACCTTGGTGGTGGTCGAGACCGCCACCGGCGTCGACTCGGCGACCGCCCGCGCCGCCTTTGACGGGGTCATGGCGGAATTTCCCAACGCCGAGCTGGCCGATCAGGCCGAGTTCAAAGACAAGCAGGCGGCCCAGATCGATCAATTGCTCGGCCTCTTGTTTGGATTGCTGGCGCTGTCGCTGGTGATTGGATTGCTGGGGATCGTGAACACGCTTGCCCTCTCCGCCATCGAGCGCAAACGCGAATTGGGGCTGCTGCGAGCGGTCGGGATGAGCCGTCGCCAGGTGCGGCGAATGGTGCGCTGGGAGGCGGTGGTGGTCTCGCTGCTGGGGGCGGTATTGGGGATGGCGATCGGGACGCTATTCGGCTGGGCGATCGTTTCCGCTCTGGCCGACGAGGGTTTCAGCGTCTTCCGTCTCCCGGTCGTAAACTTGGTGGCGATCCTGGTGCTGACCGGTGTGGCCGGCATGCTGGCGGCAGTGCTACCGGCTCGCAAGGCGGCCCGCACTCCCATCCTCGAAGCGATCGCCTACGAATAGGCGGTGCGCCCCGCCCGGGCTACTCGGCAACTCCGGAAGAGCGCCAGCCGGGAGCCGACATTGATGGAGGCTGCTTCGACCGCCTTGCCCACAGCATTGCTTGGCTGGAGTCGCAAGACCACAGGGGCGTCTGCCTCGGTTTGAGTGCTGTCACCCACCGGCCACGGCGGGTTTGATGGCCGCGATGGAGGCCCGGTCACCCGCCCGCTTCGAATCGGCAACCGACGTCAGGCGATGAATTTTGCCTGTGTCGACCGCGTAGATGCTGTATCCGGTATGGTCGCGGGCCTCGGGTTGGCCAGGTTCAAGCGGGGCCATGGTGGCAACGCCGTACCAGGTCTGATAGGTGGGTCCAAGCAAAGCTTGGACAACCCGTTCTATCGGGACCCCGGTGGCCGCCCTAAACGCTACGTCCTCGGCCGTCTGCTTTGGTGATGGTCCCGTCTTCGAGGCTATGAGTCGAACTGGCCAGTCCTACCCGACCAACCAATCTCGGTAGTGGGAGCGCGGTCGAACCCCCGGTAGCATGCCGAGCCGAGACCGCGGATGACCCAACAACCAATCGAGCTCATTCTTCTCCGCCAGTTCGCCGACCACGTCGCCACCCCCTTGTGGATCACAGATGCGGCTGGCGACCTCATCTACTACAACGAGCCGGCCGAAACGATCCTTGGTAGGCGCTTCGATGAATCAGAACCCATGCCGGCCGCGGTGCTGGCAGAGCGATTTGCCACCCGCGATCTAGATGACCAGCCGCTTCCCACTCAACGGATCCCGCTGGTGATCGCGCTCAACCAACGCATCCCGGCGCATGCCCGGCTTCGGATTTTGGGTCTGGACGGGACCTGGCGTACGATCGAAGCCACCGCTATCCCGATTATCGGCCAGGGTGGTCGCCTGGTGGGGGCGATGGCCGCCTTCTGGGAAAACGACCAGCCATGAAAGTGCGTTTGTGGGGGACGCGTGGCTCGTTGGCGCGGGCCGGCGCGCAAACGGTGGGCTATGGCGGTGACACCTCGGCGGTCGAGGTGAGAGGTGACGACGGTTCCCTGCTCATTCTCGATGCCGGCTCTGGTCTGCAGCGGTTAGGCAACTCCTTAGAGGCTTGTCCGGCACGGGTCGACATCTTGCTCTCCCACCTCCACATGGATCATGTGCAGGGCCTCGGGTTCTTCTCACCCATCTTCGATCCCAACGTCAGTGTGCATGTTTGGGGTCCGGTTTCCTCCAAGTTGGGGTTAGGCGAACGTCTGCTCCGCTACCTCTCGCCTCCGTTGTTTCCGGTCCGGCTGCGGGAGCTGCCCAGTCTCGTCTTTCACGATGTTGAGCCGGGGGACTTCCAGGTGGATTCGTTCCGAGTCACCGCCGACCTGGTACTGCATCCGGGTCCGACGCTTGGCTACCGGATTACCGAGGACGATGCCGTGCTCGCCTACCTTCCTGACCACGAGCCGGCGCTTGGGTCAGATCGGTTTCCCACCAACCCAGAGTGGATTTCCGGTTACAGCCTGGCCAAGCGGGCCGACTTGCTCATCCACGACGCTCAGTACACGAACTCTGAATACGCCAGCCGGGTGGGTTGGGGGCATTCCACCTTCGAAAACTCCCTCGCGTTCGCAGAGATGGCGGGCGTCGGCCGGCTAGTCAGCTTTCACCACGATCCCGACCACAGCGACCAGTTTCTGGACGATCTCCACGCCCCGGCGGTTGGGGGGGGGACTTCTGGAGTGGAGTTATTGCCCGGGAAGCAGGGTGCGGTGTTTGAGTTGTAGGGCTTTCTGATGCTGTCGTGGTCACCAGTGCTCCCAGTGCAGTAGCTCCGAGAGAGGGCGGCGGCCGCGCCGGAGCGAACCGGATTTTCGATCGGGGGCTGCATGTCCGAGCGTGACGACTCCGACCACGCTGACTTCTGACGGGATACCCAGCAGCTCTCCGATCCCGGTGAGGCGGTGGGCGCCGAGAAACCCTGCAGTCAGTCCGGCATCGACTGCGGCTAGCAGGAGGTTCTCCAGCATCGCCCCGGCGTCGACCCACCAGTAAGGGACGGGCCAGACTGGGGGTTGCTTGTCTGGCTCCCGGTAACGCTGGCGGTAGGCCTCCTCCGAAACGCAGAGAACTAGCAGTACCGGCGCCGAGGACAGCCAGGGGTCGAAACCTCGCCGGAGGTAGTCAGCCTCCCCAGCCAGGGTGGCCACTGCCGCCCTTACTTGGGGCTGGGTGAGCACCACCAACGAGACCGCTTGGGCGTTGCCGGCACTGGGGCTGCGGCGGGCCAGCTCCACCAGGGCGGCAACGGTCTCGGCTGGTACCGGCACCGATTGGTAGTGGCGCACCATGCGGCGGCGTCGGATGACGTCACGGAACTCCATGCTGCATACCATTGTGCCGATGGAAACCGACCGATGACGACGCCCCCCGACACCAACGATCCTTCCCGCTTCGGCGCCAACGTGTGGGTGGTGGAAGAGATGTACCGCCGCTACAAGGAGTCTCCCGAGTCGGTCTCGGCCGCCTGGCAGGAGTTCTTCTCTGACTACCGCTCCCAGCTAATTGGCGCGCCGGACGCTGACGCGATTGCGGCCCCCATGCCAACCGCGGTGACGGAAAGCCCGGCCTCAGCCATCGAGGGAGCGGTGCCCTTGGTGGGAACCCCGGCGGTTATCTCAGCCCGAATGGACGAGAGCCTGTCGGTGCCGACCGCCACCTCGGTGCGCACGATGCCCTCCAAGTTGGTGGAAGTCAACCGCCAGATGATCAACGACCAACTTGCTCGCCTCGCCACCGGAGCCAAAGTCAGTTTCACCCATCTGATCAGCTGGGCGGTGATCAGGGCGATGAAAGAGCAACCGGTGATGCGGGTCGGCTACGCCGAGATCGAGGGCGCTCCTCAGCTGGTGCGCTTTCCTCACCTCAATCTGGGGATCGCAGTTGATACCCAGCGCAAGGATGGAACCCGCACGCTGTCGGTCCCCAATCTCAAGGCCGCCGAGGAGATGAGCTTCCGCGCCTTCTGGCTGGCGTACGAGGATCTGATCCGCCGGGTGCGGTCCGCCCGAGTCACTCCAGATGACTTCGCCGGTACCACCGCCACCATCACCAATCCGGGGATGATCGGGACGGTGCAGTCGGTGCCACGACTCATGGCCGGCCAAGGCGTGATTGTCGGGATCGGCTCACTCCAGTATCCGCCCGAGTACGAAGGTTCGGATCCCCGCACCATCGCCCGGCTGGGTATCGGGCGAACTCTCACCCTGACCAGTACCTACGACCACCGAGTGATCCAAGGCGCCCAAAGCGGCGAGTTTTTGCGCCGGATCGAGCAGTTGCTGTTGGGCGCAGATGATTTCTATCAGGAGATCTTCTCGTCGCTGGGAGTGCCTTACGTTCCTGCCCGCTGGTCGGTCGACAACAACCCGGCGTGGGAGTCGGAGGCATGGGCCGAGAAGCAAGCCAGGGTCTTCCAGCTGATCAACATCTACCGGGTACGAGGCCACCTGATGGCCGACCTCGACCCGCTCCGGCTGGCCACCCCGTCGCTGCATTCGGAACTCGACCCCCTTTCTTACGGGCTCACGATCTGGGACCTGGACCGCCAGTTCCCGGTGGATGGACTGGGGGGTCATCGCCAGCTCGAGTTGGGCAAGACCCTCTCCTTGTTGCGAGATGCCTACTGCCGCACCATCGGAATCGAATACATGCACATCCAGATCCCGGCCCAGAAGCGGTGGATCCAAGAGCGAGTCGAAGTTCCCGCCCAGCCGGCCGACCCGGCGCAGCAGTTGCGAATCCTCGACAGCCTCAATCGAGCAGAGGCATTCGAGCGCTTCCTACACACCAAATACGTAGGTCACAAGCGCTACGGCCTGGAAGGAGCGGAGACCCTGATCACATTGCTGGTGACCACCCTGGATGCTGCGGCTGAGGCCGGGATGGACGAAGTGGTGATCGGGATGGCTCACCGGGGACGGCTCAGCGTGCTGGCCAATGTGGTAGGCAAGAGCTACGACAGGATCTTCCGGGAGTTCGAAGGTCACGTCGCAGAGGAAAGCGCGCAGGGTTCTGGCGACGTCAAGTATCACTTGGGGTCGATTGGAACTCACGCCGCGGTTGGCGGGCGAACCATCACAGTCGAAGTGGCACCCAATCCCAGTCACCTCGAGGCGGTGGACCCGGTGCTGGAGGGGATGGTGAGGGCGAAGCAGGATCGGCTGGGGGCAGACGGGGCGGGTCGGGTGTTGCCGCTGCTGGTCCACGGCGACGCCGCCTTCGCCGGTCAAGGAGTGGTGTTCGAGACTCTCAATCTGTCGCAACTGCCCGGGTATCGCACCGGTGGCACCGTGCATGCGGTGGTGAACAACCAGGTGGGTTTCACCACCGACGCGGCTGAGGCCCGCTCCAGTTTCTATGCCACCGACATCGCCAAGGCGGTGCAGGCCCCCATCTTCCACGTCAACGGGGACGACCCCGAGGCGGTGGCAAGAGTGGCGCGGTTGGCCTTTGAGTTCCGGCAAGCTTTTGCCAAGGATGTCGTCATCGATTTGGTGTGCTACCGCCGGTTTGGACACAACGAGGCGGACGATCCCACTTTCACTCAGCCGGTGATGTACCGGGCGATCGAAGCGCGCCGTTCAGTTCGCAAGCTCTACCTGGAGCAGTTGGTGAACCGGGGGCAGCTCTCGTTGGAGGAGGGGGAACAACAACTCGAAGCCTTCGGAGCCATCCTCCGCCAAGCGTTGGCAGAAACCAGAGAGATGGCTTCCCGGCCGGCGCGCACCGAGAGCAGAGAGGTACGGATCGAACGCCCGACCGCGGTGGATCCCGGGTTGTTGAACCAGATCGAAGCCCGGATTCACGCGGTGCCGGGGGGGTTCCAGATGCATCCCAAATTGGAGAAGGTGTTCGAGGCTCGCGGCGCCCTGTTTCGGGAAGGGACGGTTGACTGGTCTCTGGCAGAGGCACTCGCCTTCGGCTCGCTGGCGATCGAGGGCACTCGGGTGCGTCTGGCGGGGGAAGACTCCCGGCGAGGGACGTTCAGTCAGCGCCATGCGGTTCTCAGCGATTACCGAACCGGAGTCGACTTCTCGCCGCTGTCTGGTTTGAGTCCGAGCCAGGCCCCGCTCGAGATAGTCGACAGCCTGCTTTCGGAGTTTGCTGCGCTGGGTTTCGAGTACGGCTACGCGGTGGAGGCGGCCGATGCCTTGGTGGCGTGGGAGGCGCAGTTCGGCGACTTCGCCAATGGCGCCCAAGTCATCATTGACAATTTCGTGGTGGCCGGGGAGGACAAGTGGGGCGAGGTGTGCGGTCTGACGCTCTTGCTTCCCCACGGCTACGAAGGCCAAGGTCCTGAGCATTCTTCGGCGCGGCTTGAGCGCTTCTTAGCCGCCTGCGCCGGTGACAATTTGCGGATCGTTGTGCCATCTACCTCGGCTTCGTATTTCCATGCCCTTCGCCGCCAGGCTCGAGCCGGGACCCTGAAGCCGGCCGTAATCCTGAGTCCCAAGTCGCTGCTGCGTACCCGCGAGTCATACGGTTCGGTGGCTGAGTTATCGCAAGCGGGCTTTCGATCTGTGATTCCGGATGCCTCGGTCGGTGGTAGCCGTCGGGTGATTCTTTGTTCCGGCAAGGTCTTCTACGAGTTGGCTGCCCACCGCAGCGAGACCGGGGAATCGGCGGTTGCACTCGTCCGTATCGAGCAGTTGTATCCATTCCCGGAGGATGAGCTGCGGGCTGCGATCGAAGCCCATGGTATGAGCCCGGAAGTATTCTGGGTACAAGAGGAGCCAGAGAACATGGGGGCGTGGGGTTTCTTGGAGCATCGGCTGCGGCGGGTCGTCAACGGTCCGGTTGGGCTCGTCTCCCGCCCCGAAAGTCCCAGCCCCGCCACCGGGAGCTACCGGCTGCATCTCAGCCAGCAACAGGAGCTGGTCCGAAAAGCATTCGCCTAGATCCAACCGCCTCCAGCAGCTTGTAGATCAAGCCACTCAGTGGCCCCTGCCTACTTAGGGTGGGGGTGTTACGCTGAGACACGTGCGGAGGCGGATCGATATCTTGGTATTGGCCGCAGTGGTTGGCGGCGTGGTGGGGTCTGCCCAACCTCCCGCACAGGCGACCTTGGGTTCACCGGACACGGTGACGCTGTTCGATACAGCTACCGGCCGCTGGCACGCCCGCCTGGCGGATGGTTCAACCACCTCGTTCTTCTACGGAAACCCAGGAGACCTGCCCTTGCTGGGGGACTGGGACGGAGACGGGGTCGACACGGTTGGGATGTACCGGCCCGGCACCGGCTTCGTGTACCTGCGGGATACCAACTCAACTGCAAATGCTGAGCTGGCGTTTCATTATGGACAGGCAGGCGACGTCCCCTTGGTGGGGGACTGGAACGCAGACGGTCGCGACACCCTCGCCATCTACCGCCAGAGCGAAGGCCGGGTGTATGTCAGCAACCAGCTGGGTACCGCCCCCGCCGAGTTCTCCTTCTATTTCGGAATCCCGGGGGACCGTCCCTTTGCCGGCAACTTCGACGGGTTGGGAGGCGACTCGATCGGCTTGTACCGTGAGTCATCCGGCTTCGCCTACTTCCGCAACTCACTCACCATCGGGGTGGCCGATCTCGAGTTCTATTACGGCGAGCCGGCCGACCGCATCCTGGCCGGTGACTGGGACGGGAACGGCACCGATACCGTAGGCATCTTCCGGCCGCGGGAGGGGAAGTTCTACCTCTCCAATCAGAATGCGCAGAAGACAGCCGACATCTCGTTCTTCTACGGGGCGGGCAACTGGCTGCCGGCCGCCGGACGCACTGCAGCCGGGCTGGCATCCGCCGCCCGCTACCGGATCAATGCTGGAGGCCCTGGGCTGGAGGGCGCCCCCCCCTGGACCATCGATGCCGGGGTGGTGACAGGAACCACCAGCGTGCAGGTCGGGCTCACCCAACCGGTCAACCTGGGAGGATTGGCGGTCCCGGCCAGATTGTTCGACGACTATCGGTTCGGCCCGATGCGGTGGGCGTTTCCGGTGACTCCCGGCCGCTACGAGGTGCGCCTGTACTTCGCGGAAACCTTCCCTTCCGCGCAAGCCGCCGGGGCGCGAATCTTCGACGTTTCCGCGGAGGGAGTTGTCTACCTTAGCCACTACGACATCTTTGCTGAGGTGGGCGGGTTCCGGGCCACCGTGAAACGGCTGCAGGTGTTCTCGGACGGTGTGCTCAATCTCGATTTTGGAGCGGTGGTCAACTCCCCAGCCGTGCATGCCATCGAGATCATTTCATTGGGGGGGGGAGGATTGGGAGCCAGCCCGGCCTCACTTGATTTCGGTTCGGTAGGGGTTGGTGACACCGCTCTGCGTCCCTTCACATTGGTGAATAACGGCTCCAGCGCACTCACCATCACCGGTGTCGGCCTGGAAGGATTAGACGCCACCCGCTTCTCGGTGAGCCCCAACCCGGCGGGATTGGTGTTGGGAGCGGGAGCTGCTCTTAACCTCCAAGTCGGCTACACCCCCAATGCCGCCTCCACCCATGCTGCCGAGCTGGTGGTGACCTCCACCGCCGGCACTCTCAGGGTGCCGCTGGCGGGAAGCGCTTCGCTCCGCACCATCTATCGAGTCAATGCCGGCGGTCCGGTGTTGGGGGGTGCGCTGGCCTGGAATACCGATGCCGGATTGGTGACCGGCGCCAATGAAGCGTATGCCAACCCGGTTGCTGTGGATGTTTCCGCGGTGCCTGGAGTTCCCGAGACGCTGTTTCAGACCCAACGCTTCGGTGGAATGGAATGGAACTTCCCGATCGCCAACCCAGGCAGTTACGAAGTCCGCCTGTACTTCGCAGAAATCTTCCCGGCTACCGGGGTTGGTGTCCGCGTCTTCGATGTCAGGATCGAGGGAAGTCTGTCGCTTGCCAGCTTTGACTTGGTGGCTGCTGCCGGAGGAGTTCAGCGGGGGATCGTGCGCAGGTTCCCGGTGACGATCATTGACGGGAACCTGGACGTTGACTTCACTCCGATCTTGAACAACCCCGCCGTGCAAGGGATCGAGATCGTGCGCAACCAACCCCCCGGCTTGTCGAACCCGGGTCTCCAATCCAGCTCGGAAGGCCAGGTGGTTGGCCTGACTGTGGTGGGATCGGATCCAGATGGGGACACAGTCACCTTCGCGGCCAGCGGGCTGCCGCCTGGGTTGGCCATCGATCCCCAGGCCGGCGTCGTCAGCGGAGCGCTGGGTTTCGCGACGGCTGGCGTCTACTCGGTGACCATCAGCGCCAACGACGGCCAGGGCCAGACCAATTCGGTCGTCTCGGTAGCTTTCACCTGGACGGTGAGCGATGTCAATCGTCCGCCAACCGTCACTGCGGTCGCCAATCAGAACCACAACGAAGGGACCGCCCCCTCGCTACAGGTGGCGGCCGCCGACCCGGATGGTGACCCGCTCAGCTACGTTGCCAACGGGCTGCCGCCCAATCTGTCGATCGGGGCGACCGGCCTTATTGCGGGCACCCTCAGCTTCGAGTCGAGCGCAACTCACAGCGTCTCGATCACGGTTTCGGACGGCAGCGGGGGGAGCACTACGGTGGCTTTCAGCTGGACGGTCGTCAACGTAAACCGAAACCCGACGGTGACCCCGGTAGGACCCCAGACCAGCCAAGACGGATTTCTTATCGTCCCGCTCGACATCAACGCGTCCGATCCGGATGTTGGCGATACGATCACATACACGGCTGCTGGACTCCCGACCGGCCTTTCGATCAATTCAACCACCGGCCTGATCACCGGCACCCCAACCACTGCGGGGATCTACACGGTGACGGTGACAGCCACCGATCAGCTGGGTGGCTTCGGCACCGCTACCTTTTCGTGGACGATCGGATCCAACCCGATCATCACCAATGCCGGTGCCATCTTCCCGGTCGACGAGAACCTGGCGGGGGGGACGGCGGTAGGAACGGTGCTAGCAACTGATCCGGACTTATCTCCGCAACCCCTTAGCTACAGCATCGTCGCCGGCGCCGGCGGCTTTTTTTCGATCGATGCCGCTACCGGCGTGATCTCCACCACCGGGCCGCTCGATTTTGAAACCAACCCCAGCTTCGCGCTATCGGTGCGGGTGACGGACGGCATTGGCGAAGAGGTAGGGCCGTTCACCATCACCGTGACCAACTTGAATGAGCCACCGGTCATCACCAACGCCGGAGCCGGCTTCTCGGTGGCGGAGAACCTCCCTCCGGGTACCGCAGTCGGCACCGTGACCGCCACCGACCCTGAAGCGACCGCGCCGAGCTTTTCCATTATCGGGGGCAGCGGCAGCGGACTGTTCGCCATCGGTCCCAGCTCGGGAGCGATCACCACCACCGCCACCTTCGACTTCGAGACTGCCCCGCCAGCCGGTTACTCATTGACGGTTCAGGCCACCGACGGAGTCAACCCGGTCTCCGCCGCCTTCACGGTTACGGTGACCAACGTCAACGAGGCGCCGACCGCAGTGATCACCGCCCCTGCCACCGGAACTGCCGGCGCTCCGGTTGCTTTCGACGCTTCCGCTTCCACCGACCCGGAAGGGCCGATCGCGACTTATGCCTGGGACTTCGGAGACACCACCACTGCGGCTGGGGCGGCCCCCACCCATATCTTTGCGTTGGCGGGAACCTACCTGGTGGTGCTCACCGTCACCGATGCCGGCAACTTGCCCGCCGCCACCAACCACACCATCGTCATCAGCTGACCGCTAAGCGGACGAGATGGTTCTGGGTTCGATCCAACCCTGTTCCGGGTCCCACGGATAGACTATCCAGGCGTCAGTCTCGCTTGCCCAGTGATCGGGGCGGTCCCCAGGAAATCGGTTCTTGGTGGGTTTGAAATGGAGGACCGCCAGGGTCGGGCGCCCGCCGGCCTGGCGCACTCTCTCTCGGACCGCCACCGCGGTCTTGCCTGAATCCCACACGTCGTCGACGATCAGGATTCGTTTGTCAAGCAACAGCGGATCAGCCGGGAACTGCAAGAAGTGGGGCTCCTTGAGCGGCTTGTCGGTTTCGTCGTAGAACATCACTGCTGCGGTGAGCACGTTTCTCAGCCCGAGCGCTTGGCTCACCAAGGCGCCTGGGATCATGCCGCCCCGGGTGATGGCGAGGATGGCGTCGAAGTCATCCGCATCCAGCTCGGCAACTACCCGGTTGACCAGCCCGGCGATCTCATCCCAGGTTTGCTGCTGCTTTTCCATGTTGCTTCCGGGAACCTTAGCCAGAGCTGGCAGGATGGGGCCATGTCCGAGAAGTTTGAGTTGGCCAAGCTCCCTTTCGAGTTGTGGGAGCCGGCGTTGGAGGCCGGGCGGCGGGCTCTGGCCGACATGGATGAAAACGACGTGCCGGCCCGTCTGCGAAAAGTCGCCAAACACACTGGGGGTCGGCTGCCTCCCCCCTTGGCGCGGACGCTGTTGGTTGCGCTCGATGCTGATGAATGGCTACGAAAGGAAGCGCTGGAAGTATGGCAGGAGGTCGATCCAGAAGCCGAGGGCGCCGCCGGTGCTTCCGCCTTGTTCTTGCTGCGGCCCCCAGATTGGGAAATCCGAGTGGAAGCCGCGGCCGAGCAGGTGGACAGGCGGAGAAGCGACTCTTCTTTGGCGGACCTTCGCAGAACCCTGGCGGCTGCGGAAACCCGCCAGCAGGCAGCTGAGGCGCGGGCGGTCAAGGCCGAAAAGGAGCTTGCCAGCCTGAGGGCAGCCGAGGGAAATCAGGCCGAGCGACTCAAGGCTCAGATCGCAGATAGCCGACGCTCTCGTCGGGGTCCGGAAGAGCAGCTGAGGCGGCGGGTAGTCGAGCTGGAGACCGAACGTGACCGGATATCCGGTGAGAACCGAGAGCTCTCCTTCCGGCTGGAGAGATTGCAGTCCAGCCGCCACCAGAAAGAGAAGAGAAGAACGACTTCGGCCCCCCGCACTGTCACCACGTCATGGCGGGCGGCAGACGCGGCCACCCGAGCCCGCCAACTGGATGAGCTAATGCAAGCCGCCCTGCATCCTCCCCTCGTTTCCGAGCCGGAAGTTAGGGTGGTCGAGGGGCGCGACTCGCTGCCGGTGGGGGTGCCACCGGATAGCGCAGCAGCCATCCAATGGTTGCTGTCACAGCCAAAACCATTCACGTTGGTGGTGGATGGTTACAACGTGACCTACCTCATCTCGCCTACTGAGATGGCGCTTGCCAAGACCCGGGATTTCTTGCAGGGAGAGCTCGAACGGCTACGACGGGTATCGACCGCCCCGGTTTCGGTGGTGGTGGTGTATGACGGGCCGGATACCGAATCGGGTAAGCCCAGGCGAAGAGGGGGTGTCGAGGTTCGCTTCAGCCAGGGCGAGACGGCTGACGTCGCCATCCGCCGGTTGGCCGCTGAACTTTCTGGACTGGTGGTGGTGGTCAGCACCGATCGTGAAGTTCGAGAAGGCATTCGACACGCCCACGGCATCGGGCTGTGGTCGCAATCGTTGGTTAGCTGGATTCGAAGGGTCTGAGCCCTTCTCAGGCGTCTTGGGCATCTTCGGGGGTCGGCGGGGCCTCGCCGCCCGTAGGCTTCCCCGCCCGTTCGTGTCACACCCTCGTCGTAGCTTTGAGAGATACGACAAGGAGTTGTAAATGCTGATCGATTGTGACGAATGCGAGATGCAGGGCACCGCTACCTGCAACGACTGTGTTGTAACGGTTCTGTGCGGTCAGATCACCCCCCGCGAGGTGGGGGAAGAGGAGCTGGCTGCCCTCGATCGCTTGGCGGTGTCGGGGTTGGTGCCGAAGCTGCGCTTGGTACCTCGCCGAGAACCGCGCGCCAGCTGATGAGTACGCTCGGGAGTGATGCGGGTGGTTTTCGCAATCACTTTGGTGGCGGGAGTGGTGTTGCTGTTCGTCTGGATCGTGGCGGCGACCGTCGCCGAAGTGGTTGCCGGTTGGGAGAGGTTCGATCCAGAGCGGCTCGGTTCCAAGGTCAGATCCGGGGTAGGCGCCATTCTGGGATTCGGTATGGCAGGTCTTTCGGCGGCCTACGCAGGCTGGCCGGGAGTGGCTGCGGCCAGCGCGGCGATGGCGGGCGGAGCCGCCGGCTGCTGGCTGGCACATCGATTCGGGCCACGGCCAGACTAGGGCCATGCTGCTGGTTGGCGATGTCCATGGCGCCACTCGAGCCTTGCGAAGGTTGGCGGAACGGGGCGAGAGGTTGGTGGTGCTGGGCGACCTCATCAACTTCATCGACTACCGAAGCTTCGACGGGATCCTGGCAGAGCTGGTCGGAAAACCTCAGGTGGCCGAGTTGGTTGCGCTGCGTTCTGCGGGGGAGGTGGCAGAACTTCGAAGCCGCTGGGCGGAGATCCGCCGGGGCCAGGAGGAAACGATGGCCGCCCGTCAGCGAGCCTTGATGGAGGCGGCCTACGCGGATGTGTGTGCGGCGCTGAGCGGCACCCGAGCGCTGGTTACTTTTGGCAACGTCGACACCCCGGAACTGCTGCGGGCGGCGCTACCGGCCGATTGCCGCCTGATTGATGGCGAGGTGGAAGAAGTCGAGGGTTGGCGAGTCGGATTCGTGGGGGGGGGAGTAAAGACTGGGCTGGATATCCCAGGCGAAGTAAGTGAAGCTGAGCTGGAAGCCAAACTAGCTGGGTTGGGTGAGGTCGATGTGCTGTGTACCCACGTTCCTCCCGCGGTGGGACCGCTCGCTCGGGATGTGCTGGGAGGACGCCAAAAGGGATCTGAGGCGGTGCTTGCCTACTTGCTGAAGCAGCGGCCGGCGTTTCATTATTTCGGTGATATCCACCAACCGCAGGCAAGCGAGTGGCGAGTGGGGGCGACCCTGGCGCGCAACGTGGGATATTTTCGAGCCACTGGACGAGGAGTGCGGCTCCCAGCTCGAGGATCGGTTTAGGGTTGCATGGTCAGAGCACTAGATTGGGCGAAGAATGTCTGAGGGAGTAGTCCAAAGCATCGAGACCACCGCCCCCCCCGACGCGGTGTTCAAGGTGGCGGCCGAAGTCACCGCCTACCCCGAGTGGGCAAGCGGGATACGCGAGGTTGAGGTGCTAGAGGAAGACGAGCAAGGCCGCCCCTGGCGGGTGCGTTTTGTCGTCGACGGCGTGATTCGTGAGATCAGCTACGTGCTGGTGTACAGGTTCAAGCCACCCAACGAGATTGCCTGGAGCGCCGAACCGGGCAAGGACATCGCCGAGATGGAAGGCCGCTACGAGTTTCATGGCCTGGAGGACGGTGGCACCGAGATTGTGTATGCCCTTAGGGTCACACCCGCCTTTCCTCTCCCCGGGTTTCTTCGCCGCCAGGCAGAGAAACTGGTGATGGGCCCCGCCCTGCGCGGTCTCAAGAAACGGGCAGAACAAGAGCAGTAGGTCATTACCAAAACAGGGGGTTCGATGCGCGTGCTGCTGATCACCGGTAAGGGAGGGGTTGGCAAGACCACCGTGGCTGCTGCCACTGCCTTGCGGGCGGCGGATATGGGCTACCGCACCCTGATCATGTCTACCGACCCCGCCCACAGCTTGGCAGACGCCTACGCGGTGGACCTGGGGGACGAGCCCGCCCTGATCAGCCAAGATCTCAACGGCCAACAGATCGATAGCCAGCGGCGGCTGGAGCGTTATTGGGGCGATGTTCGCAAGTACCTAGTGGAGCTATTCGACTGGAGTGGCTTGCGGGGGGTGGAGGCAGAGGAGCTATCGGTCTTTCCCGGCATGGATGAGCTATTCGCTCTGGCCGAGGTCAAAGACCACGTTGGCTCTGGGAATTACGACCTGTTGGTGGTGGATTGCGCGCCAACCGCCGAAACGCTACGACTGTTGAGTCTTCCCGAGATCCTCGAGTGGTACATGGCCAAGATCTTCCCGATGCAGGCCAAGGTGGTAAAGGTGATCCGCCCGGTGCTGTCGCGAGTGACTTCGATACCCATCGCCGGCGACCAAGTGTTCGAAAACGCCGAGAGTTTTTACGGCAGGATCCAGGGAGTTCGCCGGATCCTGACTGATCCGGCGATTACGTCTGCCCGGCTGGTGGTCAACCCAGAGAAAATGGTCATCGCAGAGGCTCGCCGCACCTACACCTACCTCGGCCTGTTCGGGTACGCGGTTGACGCGGTGGTGATCAACCGAGTTCTCCCAGAGGCCGTGACCGATCCCTACTTCAAGCGCTGGCGGGAAGTCCAGGCCGAGTACCTGGACGAGGTCGGCCGCGCCTTTGCCGATGTTGCCAACCTGCGACTGCGACTCTTCGACGAAGAGATGGTGGGACTCGACAAGTTGCGGCTGTTGGCTGACGAGCTATACGGCGAGGGCGACCCCACGCTTCGGCTGTCGACCACCGCACCCTTCCGGGTGGAGGAGGAGGGGGACCTGATCGTGCTGGTGTTGGCAGTTCCCTTCGCCGAGCGAGCAGAGGTCGACGTGATGCGGCACGGTGACGAGCTGTTCGTTACGGTGGGTCCCTATCGTCGCTCGCTGTTGCTTCCCGACTCGCTGCTGCGTCGCCAAGTGCGGCGAGCCAAACTAGAGGATGGCTCGCTGCGAATCAGTTTTGGAGATTCCAGGTGAATGCGGGCGACGAACGACTGGCGCGTGCCGCTCGCCGGGGGGGATACCACCTGTTACGGGCGCTGGCCGAGGTACTGTCGGCGGTGAGCGCCATGCTGGAGGAATTGGGGGAGAAGGAAAAGGGAGACCCGAGCCAAGAGACTGCTTCGCCACAGCGAATCCAGGTCGATTAGCAGCTCCCCGGAGGTCGGTTGGCCTTACCGCCGGTAGGCTTCCTCGCCTGTGGGCTTGCCCGCCTGATATGGTGTCGGGCCGATGGCAACTGAAAGACCCCCCTCCGCTCGCAAGCTGATGGAAGAAGCGGTCCGGGTGATTCCCGATCTGGCCCGGCTGGGGTGGCGGTTGGTGCGAGACCCCCGTATCCCCTTCCGGCCGCGGGCACTGGCGGTAGGAGCACTTGTCTATGTGATGTCTCCGATCGACATCCTCCCCGATTTCCTCCCCATCGTCGGGGGCTTGGACGACGTCTTATTGCTAGCGCTGGCGCTCAACGCCTTGATTCAGGCTGCCGGTCCCCAAGTGTTGAGCGAGCATTGGACCGGCCCGCCCCGCACTCTGGAAGTGGTCCAGGAAGTGCTCGACTGGGCGGCCGGTTTGGTGCCTTGGCCGCTGCGTCGGGCCCTGCGGGCCTTCCTCAATCAGACCTAACCCCATGCGGAGCCACACCCCCCCAGGCAGAAGAACATGGTGGGAAGCTCTCGGGGCGGGGAAGCTCCGCCGATCACCGAGGAGCATTAGCGAATAGGAACCAAAAGGGATACTCTGCTACCCGGTTGGGTCAGGGCGTCCGCCCAGCGGGAGGTAGGCCTGCTCGGCGTAATCCAGCAGCATCCGGTGAGAACTAAAGACCTGAGTGAGGCCCGCCATGGTTCGCTTCATCTGCGCTAGCCAGCCTCTCGGCAAGCCAGCCGGGTCGCGCTGGTAGTAGAGCGGGATCACGTGCGACTCCAGCGACCAGTAGAGGGCTTGCGCATCCGCATCATCGTTCTGGGAACCAGGTACAGACACGCCGAATTGCCAATCGATGCCGGGCAACTCGACCGCCTCTGCCCACCAACCGTCGGCAACGCTCAGGTTGAGACAACCGTTGACGGCCGCCTTCATTCCGGAGGTTCCGCTCGCCTCGAGGGGAGGGATGGGGTTGTTCAACCACACATCCGAACCAGCCACCAGCAACCGGGCCAGACCCATGGTGTAGTCCTCCAGGAAGATCAGATGCCCGCGGAACTCGGGGCGATGAGAGAGCTCGACGACTCGCCGGATTAGGTCTTGTCCGCCTTCATCCGCCGGGTGAGCTTTGCCGGCAAACAGGATCTGGACGGGTCGATCCGGGTTGGTGAGAAGGGCTTGCAGGCGGTTGAGGTCGTGGAGCAACAAAGTCGCCCGCTTGTAAGTGGCGAAGCGGCGGGCGAAGGTGATGGTGAGTCGATCTTCCGGAAAAGTCTGCTGGGTTGTCCGCAGCGCGTCAGGCCCTGCTCCGTGGCGGACTAGTTGAGCTAGCCACCGTTCTCGCACCGCCCGCAGCAACACTCGCTTCTGGGTCTGGTGGGCCTCCCATAGATCCTCGTCCGCGATTTTCTCGAGCGCGGTCCACGGTTCGGGATCGGTCAGCTGCTGTTCCCAGTCGCGACCGATGGTCTCCTCCAGTAGGTGATGGATCGAGCTCCCTATCCACGAGGGAACGTGGATGCCATTGGTGATGCCGGCCACCGGTCCGCCATTGATTTCGCTCCATTCCCGGGTCGAGACTTGGCCGTGAATTCGGCTGACTCCGTTGACGAACGAAGCAGCTCTCACTGCCAAGGCCCCCAGGTCGAATTCGCTGTCCCCCTCTCGCACCTGGCCGAGGCGCACCAAGGCAGCTCGGTTGAGGGCGGGGTACTGGTATTCGAGGTAGCGAGCCACTTCGGAAGCAGGGAAGCGTTCGTTGCCGGCCGGGAGTGGGGTGTGGAGAGTGAACATGGTGTGGGACCGCACTTGGGCGAGAGCATCCGGCAGGGGATGACCGGACTTGGCCAGCGCTGCGATCCGTTCAAACACATTGAATGCGCTGTGCCCTTCGTTGACGTGCCAGACCGAAGGCTCCAGCCCCAAAGCTCGCAGCACCTTGACCGCTCCTACTCCTAATACGAACTCCTGGGCTAGCCGCATGTCACGCCCGCGCACATACAGCAGTCGGGTAATCGGTCGATCTGCCACGTTGTTGTCGGGGTGATCGGTATCCAAGAGCAACAGGGGAACCCGTCCGACTTGCAGCTTCCACACCCCTACCCGGACCTCTCGACCGGGGAAGGGGATCTTGACCGAGAGTGCGTAGCCGGTGCGGTCGGCGAGTCTCCTGATCGGGAGTTGGGCTAGATCGATGGGGGGATAGAAGTGCTGCTGATCACCGTCTGGATCAATCGTCTGGCTGAAATAACCCCCCCGGTAGAGCAAGCCAACCGCCACCATCGGAAGTCCCAAGTCGGATGCGGTCTTGAGGTGATCTCCGGCTAGCACTCCCAACCCACCCGAGTAGAGGGGGATGCGATGATGCAATCCGAACTCTGCGCACAGATACCCGACTGGGCCCGAAAGCCGGTCGCGGTGAACCTGCTGGTACCACGCATCCTCCAGACCTAGGTAGCGCCGAAAACGGCGTAGAACTGATTGGTAGTGAGCCTGGAAGGATTGGTCGTGGGACAGCGCTTCCCACAGCGAGGGGTCGAGTCCCTGCAGTAGGGCAACCGGGTTTTCGGTGTCGTGCCAGCGACGGGGGTCGATCCTTGCCCACAACTCCTGGCAGTCGTGATCCCACGCCCACCACAGGTTGTAGGCGAGCTCATCTAAACCTTCGAAGCCTTCTGGCAGCGGCATCGAGGTGGTGGCGAGAGTGGGAAGGCGCTCGGAGAGCAAGGTCTACCTTTCGGCAGTCGAACCCCGGCAGGTTAGTTGGAGATGGGGGCTGGCTCGGGAATCAACTGCCGGCAGGGGGGCCCCGATACACTCACCCAACCGAGGAGGTTGTATGGCGTTCGCCAGCGGCATCGCTGATTTCCGGTCCGACACGGTCACCCAACCCACCCCTGACATGCGGCGGGCGATGGCAGAGGCCGAGGTGGGCGACGACGTGTATGGCGAGGACCCAACTGTCAACCGCCTGCAAGAAGAAAGCGCGGTGTTGCTGGGGGCTGAAGCATCGGTGTTCGTCCCCTCCGGACTAATGGCAAACGAGATCGCCATCAACCTGCATACCCGACCGGGAGACGAGGTGGCTTGTAACGAGTGGGGACATGTGCGCAATTTTGAGATGGGTTCCGCCAGTTCCCTGAGCGGGGTGGCTTTTCGCTCGGTGGGAAGTCAGCATGGGCTGATCCTCGCCAACGAGATCGTCGAGCTGGTTGGAGCCATCCCCACCCATCCCTCTCGGGTTTCGCTGCTGGTGTGGGAGAACACCTATAACGGTGCCGGCGGAACCGTGATCCCGCACGAGACAATGGAGCGCACCAGCGAGATTGCCCGTCAACACAAACTGGCTGTCCATCTGGATGGGGCACGTATCTGGAACGCGGTCGCCGCCAGTGGGGTGGCCGCCTCTCGCTATGCCGCCTGCGCAGACACCACCATGTTTTGTGTTTCCAAAGGCCTCGGCGCGCCGGTGGGTTCCTTGCTGGCGGGGCGGGCTCATCTGATCGAGGAAGCCAAGCTGCGCCGGCGCCGATTTGGGGGGGGGATGCGCCAAGCCGGAGTGCTGGCGGCGGCCGGCCTGGTGGCGCTGCGGGACCGGGAAAGACTGGTGGAAGACCATCAGCTCGCCCGCCGGCTGGCAGAAGAACTGGCTGATCGCTTCCCCAAGGCGATCGATCTCGATCAGGTGCAAACCAACATGGTGTTGGTGGACCAGCTGGGCCTTCCGATCTCTGCCGACCAGTTGATGGCGGCGCTGGCCGGGGTGGGGGTGAAGGTGGGGTTGATTCGAAGGGGGGTGCTGAGGTTCGTGACCCATCGCGACGTCGACGGCGCCGACGTGTCTCGAGTCTTGTCGATGGCCGACCAAGTAGCGGCCGGGCGGTTGTGAGCGCCTGATGCAGCCCTACGGGGTGCTTTTTCCCGGGCAGGGGAGTCAGTTCGTTGGAATGGGGGCCGAACTGTTTGCGGCCCGATCCGATCTGCTGGGAGCGGCAGCCGATCGAGTACTTGGCTGGCCGCTCGAGCAAACCTGCCGGGTGGGTCCGGCGTCTGCGCTTACCCGGACCGAGCGGGCGCAGCCGGCTCTGTATGCAATCTCGTACGCGTTGTGGGCGGAGCTTGCCCATCGCCTCCCCCAACCTCCGGTCGCCGCCGCCGGACACTCGGTTGGCGAATACACGGCCCTCGCCGCCGCCGGGGCGATGGAATACATGGCAGGCCTGGAGGTTGTCCACGCCCGCGCCCTAGCCATGGCTGACGCAGCTCATCAGCGGCCGTCAGCGATGGTGGCGGTGCTGGGGTTGACAGAGGCGGAAGCGGAGGCGATCGCGGCGCGGCGGCGGGCGGAAGGAGGCCAGCTATGGCTCGCCAATCTCAACGGGTCCGGTCAAGTGGTTTTCTCGGGGGCCCACTCCGATGTTGCCTGGTTGTTGGAGTCAGCTGAGGACCTGGGTGCCCGTCGAGCCATCCAGCTCAAAGTGGCAGGAGGCTTTCACGCTCCCCCGATGGAGCCGGCACTCCCCGCCTTGCAAACAGCACTGGCCGCGGTCGACTTCCATACCAGTCAGTTCCCAGTCTTCTCCAACGTTGATGCCGTGCCGATCGAGCCGGGCGACGAAGCCGAAGCCTTGGCCAAACAGCTATTGGCTCCGGTTCGATTTGGAGACTGCCTGGTTGCCATGGCAGCGGCCGGGGTCGAGTTGTTTGTCCATGTTGGACCGGGAGATGTCACTGCCGGCCTTGCCCGCCGTGCGGTCCCAGCAGCCAGCACGCTGGTAGTCAACAACGCCTCTGACATCCAGGTGGCGGTGGCTGCCATCATGGGAACCCACCCAGACGGGGAAGAGATCACATGAGGTTTGCCGAAATAACCGGTTGGGGTAAGTGTCTGCCGCCAGCGGTGCTCACCAATGCCGACCTCAGCCAGCTGGTCGACACCTCGGATGACTGGATCACCACCCGGACTGGGATCAAAGAGCGCCGGATCAGCCACGTCCCTACTTCAGAGTTGGCAGCAGTCGCATCCTGGCAGGCGCTGGCGGCGGCCGGACGGAGTCCGGCTGAGGTGGACTTCATTCTGCTTGCCACTTGCACGCCAGATACCTTGCTGCCTTCTGCCGCTTCCAATCTGCAGGCCCAGCTAGGAGCCAGCCGGGCCGGGGTGCTCGACGTCAATGCCGCCTGCTCCGGCTTCGTCTACGCGCTGGTGGTGGGGACCCAGTTGGTGCGAGCGGGTGCTTACTCTCGGGTGCTGGTGGTGGGAGCCGAGCGCCTCACCTATTGGATCGACTACACCGACCGGGCGACGTGCGTTCTGTTCGGCGATGGAGCCGGGGCGGTACTGTTGGAACCCAGCGATCAGCCGGCGGGTGTCATCGCTTCCGAATTGGGATCCGACGGAACCGCAGCCGGGATTTTGGAGGTGCCGGCCAGCGGAAGCAACTTTTCGCACCTAAAAAGCCGGGAGGACCCGGCAGCTTTCGGGATCCGGATGGACGGGCCCGAGGTCTTCCGCCGGGCGGTGGCGGCGATGGCGGATTCAGCGATGCGGGCGCTGGCCCAAGCCGGTCTCCGGCTGGAAGATGTCGACCTGCTGATCCCACACCAGGCTAATGCCCGCATCATGGATGCCACCGCCCGTCGCCTCGGCCTTGAACCGGCCAAGGTGATGGTGAACATCGAGTCGTATGGGAATACCTCGGCCGCAACCGTCCCCATCGCACTCACCGAGGCGTTGGAGAACCAACGGGTCACTCCCGGAGCCAACTTGGTAATGGTGGCCTTCGGTGGAGGGTTGTCATGGGCAGCGGCAGTGGTGCGGTGGGGCCAGCGCACTCTCCCGTTGCAGACCAGCGACGCCACCCTCCCACCCTTTGGTGGTTCTGCGCTCGATCTAATCCAACCCAACCTGGAGTTCTTCTCCGGCGCGTCAAGTGCACCGTTTCGTCGATGACGCCAGTCGCGCTTGTCACCGGGGCGGGCCGAGGCATCGGGCGCGCGGTCGCCGAGGCGCTGGCAGCGGCTGGTCACCCGGTGGCGGTCAACTATCACACTCGCCGGGAGACCGCAGAAGCGGTGGCGGAATCGATCCGAGCGCTTGGGGGAGCCGCGGTCGCCATCGGTGGCGACGTCGGTGACGAGGCAGCGGTAGCGGAAATGGTTGCAGAAGCGGAACGAACCCTCGGCCCGATCGGAGTGTTGGTCAACAACGCCGGCACTCGCGATGATGGTTTGTTGGTGCGGATGACAACCGAGAGCTGGGATCGGGTGATGGCGGTCAACCTTCGTTCGGCTTTCCTGTGCAGCCGGGCGGTCCTCCGCAATATGCTCAAGGCGAAATGGGGCAGGATCATCTCAGTCACCTCGGTTTCTGGAAGCGCTGGCAACGCCGGCCAGACCAACTACTCGGCCGCCAAGGCCGGCCTACTTG